>Ga0081538_10000173_pt1 | contig 69480 bp, 82 predicted proteins | sample TabmetS5T2R1_FD_71022 | JGI IMG/M metagenome (GOLD analysis project Ga0081538, IMG submission 71022) | Tabebuia heterophylla rhizosphere microbial communities from the University of Puerto Rico - S5T2R1 | ecosystem: Host-associated > Plants > Roots > Rhizosphere ... | reverse complement strand
CCCCACCGCACCCCCCCGATCCCCGACAGCTGGGCGGAGCCCTGCCCCCCCGATCGCCTGGCCCTGGTCGTCCACGACATGCAGGTCGGAGTCGTCGGCCAGTTGGCCGACGGGCCGCAGGTGACCGAACGGGTGGGAAGCGTGCTCGACGCCGCTCGTCGCGCCGGGGTCAGGACCTTCTTCACCCGCCACATGAGCCTGCCCGTTGAGCTGATGGGGATCTTCCAGCTGCGTACGGCAATGGCCTGGCAGCGCAAGGACCGGGTCGACGAGATCGTCTCCCCCTTCCTGCGCGACTCGCCGGGCTTCGAGATCGTCCCCGAGCTGGCGCCGCGCGCGTCGGAGGCGATCTTCGACAAGCTCGCGATGTCCGCCTTCGAGGGCAGCCCGCTCGGGTTTGCGCTGCGCGACGCGCAGATCAGCGCGTTCGCGATCGTGGGGGTGGCGACCGAAGTGGGGATCGAGCCCACCGTCCGCCACGGCGCCGACCTGGGCCTCATCCCGGTCGTGGTCACCGACGCCTGCGGGGCCGGGGACAGCGCCGCCGCCGAGCGCTCGCTCGCCGCGCTCGCCTTTGCCGGCGACGCGATCCTGACCGACATCGCCACGATCACCGGCCTGCTGGCCCGGCCCACAACCGGCGGGTCCTCGCCGAAGGGACCAGAACCGGCGGCCCAGGAGTCTCGATGATTGGTGGTCGCCGCGTGGATCGCGCCACGGCGATCCGTCGGCGGGACCGCCTCAGTCCTTTGGCGCGCTCTGGGCCTGCTCTTTAGGCTCCGGCCCCTGCTCGGTCGCCCTCGGCGCCTGCTCTGCGGGCTCCGGCGCCTGCTCTCCGGGTTCGGGCAGCTTCTCCTTGGCCTGCTTCGCGCGGGCTCGTTCCGCCATGTCCTCGAGGTATTGCGCGACGTTCTTCGCGGCCTTAGCCAACCCGCCGAGCACCTCCGGGGGGGCGTGCTGCTCAGCCCCATCACGAAGGGCCGCGGCCCACTCGTCGGTGCGCTCGCGGTACTGCTTGAGACGCGAGCTGGACTCGGCTCCCGTTTCCTCGGCTCGCGGGTCCTGAGCGCCTTTGGGATCGGCTTCCGTATCCGTCATGGGCGCCAAAGTTTACGCCGTAGTTCACGAACGCTCCCCGCAGGATTAGGGCGCAGGGGCAGGCTGTGGCCCGCCGGCGAGTTCGCACAGGCGGTCACCAAGCAGTCCGTGGCCCGGCAGCGCGTGGATCGTGACCACGACCGGCGATTGCCGGTTCTCGCCGTACAGCTCCACGTTCAGCCCGAGCAGATCGAGATGCAACGGCCCGAGCACTAGCCGCAGCACCTGGCAGGTGCCCTGATGGTCGGCGACACGGACATCCGTGCTCGCCGCCAGCACCCGCATCGGCCTGTCATTCAGGCGGCGGTTCATCGCGGCGGCGATCCGCGGCAGGCGAATCCGGGCTCGCGTCAGGGCGCAGAAAAGGTTGCCGAGCAGCCGACCGCGGCGGGCGTACAGCTGTAGGTTCAGATCACTCGTCTGAACCCTGGCCCCAAGCAGCTCCAACGTAAGCGGGGCGAGCCTCAGCGTGAGCACGTCGCAGCGCCTCGGGCGGCGCTGCATAACTCGAAACCGGACTGGTGCTGTTTCCCTCGTGGTCTCTCCGCCGGCGGAGAAGGTTCCCGCCAGCGTGCCGTTCGCCACCAGCCGCCCGTTGACCGTCGAGAAGCTAGTGATCTCCGACTGAGCGGTGAACCTACCCTCGGCCGCCTCGGCCGTCACCGGCGCGGCGAGCGCGAGCGTCACCGCCGCGCACAACAGAAGAACCCTCGCCCCTCGCACCGCTTCCTCCCTCGTTAGACCAGCGACTGGGAAGCTGATTCCCTGGAACCGGGCATACATGCGCACCGCCCGGGGCTCATTTGAGCGCCTGGATCACCAGCGATAGCGGCCGCCGCTCGCGCGACGCCGCTCGCGCGGGCAGCTCGGGTGTGTAAGGCGAGCGCTTCAGGGTACGCGGCCCTATCGACCAGGGAGGGGGAAACCCATGGCCAACGTGCTGCAGGAGCGCTACGCAGAGCTATTGCTGGACCACATCCGTGCCGACCGTTATCCCAGCGCCATACACATGAACATGCTCGAGGAGATCGCCCCGCCGCGGGTGCTAGTCGAGTACACGTTGCACTTGTTCGAGCGGATCGAGGCCGACAAATACCCGAGCATCCCGATGATGCAGCGCGTGCAGGGACTGGTGGCGCGCTGGGGACTCGAGCTGCCGCCGGGCTAGCACCCACCACGTCTCGGTCCCGTCGATCCGGGTTTTGCTCCGGGCTTGAACGGTCGGGCGTCCGACCAGACGGGCAGGTCCAACGCCGAGAGCCCGCGACAAGCGAGTCCGCGGGCTCCCGGTCGGCTCCCCGACGAAGGAGGGCGTCTCCGGGGGCCTACGCGCCGTCTCCCCTCCAGAGAGCCGTCTAAACAAGGTCCCTCCGGCCAGGACGGACGCGCGTGGCGGGGGCGACAAGCCAGGCAGGTCCGCGAGGCTTACGCGAGCCGCACCGCGGCGGCCGAGCGCGCCGACCGCGGCTCGCCGAAGAAGCGAAGCTCTGTTTCAGGCGGCTCGTTGAAGCCGACCTCGTCCGCCTCCGTCGAAGCCACCAACTCGATGTCCGCCGACCGCGGACCGCTTGGGCGCCTGTTGCTGCTCATCTCGGTGGCTCAGGACTCCGGCGATCGGCGCTTCGACTTCCGCTCACCGCCACTCGACCGCCCGCTCGACCGCTTGCTGCCCTGGCTTCCCCGGGTCCGGCCGGGCCGCTTCGCCGCAGCGCCTTCCCGGGCCTTTTGCGCCCTACCCTTCGGCTGCTTGGACGTCTTGCCGGCCCCAGTGGCCGCCCTGCGAACCGTCTTGCCCGCGCCTTGAGCTGTCCGCTTCGCGGTCTCGCCCGTATCGGAGACGGCGTCGCCGGCGCCCTCGCCGACATCCTCGACGGCCGAACCAGCCCCCTCACCAACATCCTCGACGGCCGAACCAGCCCCCTCACCGACATCCTCGACGGCCGAACCAGCCCCCTCACCGACATCCTCGACGGCCGAACGGGCGCCCTCGCCGAGTTCGCCGACAGCCTTCCCGGCACCGCCGCCCACGTCTTCGAGTGTCGATCCCACGCCTTGAGTGATCCGCTCAAGTATCTGTGGGTTTCGATCGATGGTGGTCAGTACGCGATCCAGGACCGTCGCGACGTTGTCGAGCCGCACCTTGAGCAGCGCCTGCGCCTCAACGCCCTTGATCTCCAGCGCCACATGTCCGATAAAGACGTCTGCGCCGACATTCAGTTTGAGGAGATCCAGCACCTCGGCTTGGAGCAGAACCCGAGCGCGCACCTCCTCAACCTCGAAGTTGATCTCGTCGACCTTCACGACAGGCACGTCGAGAAGGACGTCGGGCTCGTCGCTATCCGAGTCACGCTCGGCGAGGACGTAGTCTTCATACTCGCGCTCGGCCACCGTCCCGCCGCCGTCGGGAAGGTTGCGGGCGAAGCGAGACTCCTCTGACTGCTCGGACGCGCGTTGGCGGTCGTCCTGCGCCCCGTCCGACTGGTCGCTTGAGCCTCGTCTCTGCTCTCGGGTCATTGCCCAAGCACCGCCTTGTTAGCTCTTCGTGATGCGCCCGCCATGGCATCCTCCCCTAATCACAAACAGCTTCGCCGCTATGGCCGAGGCGAGAGCATGCGCGTGGAGAGGATCGCTATAGCGGCGGGCGTCGATCGGCCGAGTGTACGCCGTCATCGGGTGCCCTGCCTGGTGTTGTGCTCGTGAGCGATCCGTTGCCCGGAGCGTGAGAGCTCTAGGCCAACGAGGATGAGCAGCGCGCCGAAGCCGAGGAAGGCGAGGTCCCAGCCGAGGGGTGCCCCGAGGTCGTCGCGGACGTGGTGGATGCCGAGAATCTGGTGGTCGATCAGTCCCTCGACAAGGTTGAAGACACCCCAGCCGGCGAGCAGCATCCCGAAGTGAGCGCGCCATGGCGGGGCAACCTGGCGCCGCTGCCACGCGCGCACGGTCAGCACCATCGCGATGGCGACGAGCACCCACGTCGCGAGGTGGAAGAACCCGTCCGCCAGCGTGTTGTCCTCCAGACCGGCGACTGTGCTCGCCGGGTGGTCGCCGGTGTCGGTGAGCAGGTGATGCCACTGCAGTATCTGGTGCATCACGATGCCGTCGATGAACCCACCGAGTCCGAGCCCCATGATGAATGCAGGGGCCTTCGGTGGGCCGCTGGTCGTCACCTCGGCCGACGCCGCGCCGCGGGATGCGTGCGCGGGGGTGGAAGCTGTCTGAGTCGCCACGCGGCGCGCGTACCCGGATTTCCCGTACGTACGCAGCGACCTTGCTGGCGTCAGGACGCGGTCAGGACGCCGGGAGGTAGGTGAGGAGGACCACTCCGGAGTCGAACCGCTTCACGTCGTCGAGCTCCATCCGGATGGTTCCCCTGTCGCCGAGCACGTGGACGTTTCCCTTGCCCCAGACGAGCGGGTTCAGGTAGACCTCGTACTCGTCGATCAGGCCCTTCTCGGCGAGGGCGTACGCGAACTCGCCGCTCCCGTGCATGAACAGGTCGCCGTCGACCTCGTCCTTCAGCTTCGGGATCGAGTCCTCGAGCTCCCCCTCGAGCAGGGTCGCGTTCCACTCGAGATCTCCAGACAGCGAGTTGGACCCGACGTACTTCGGCATCGGGTTGACCATGTCCGCCCACTTGCCCGACTGGCTCGGCCAATATCCCGCCAGCCCCTCGTAGGTCTTGCGGCCCAGCACCAGCCCGCTGGATCTCGCCTGACGCTCGAAGGAGTAGTGGGCGTGGTCCCCGTCCGGCTGCACCCACTCCCCGACCGGGTCTACGACGCCGTCGAGCGTGGCCTGCGTGGTGGCGATCAGCTTTCCCATCTCGATTCTCCTCAGGTCACGGGAGCTCGCCCCGAGCCCCTCTACCCATTGCGTCGAACGAGGGAGCACGAACTCGACGTCTTCGGAGCCCCGTCCGGCCAGTAGACCCCGTGCCGGCGACCGGTTCAGTGTGCGGCAACACCGCGGGGCGGGCGCGGGGCAAGGGTCGTTCTCGACAGCGTGGGGTAGGTCGCGCGGTAGCCGCGGCGGCGGGCGATCGGCGCGAGCGCGCCAAACATGACGCGCTGGACGGCGGCCGGCGGCTTACGGAACACGATCACGTCGGAGAACTCGGCCGCGAAGAGCGCCAGCTGGAGTGGGTGCGGCATCCCGCGCTTGTTCACGTGTCCTGCGCGAGCGAGCCCGAACAGCGTTTCGATCATGTGGACGAACCGCTCACCGGGCGTGATCTCCACGCGCACGATCGCGTCGGCGTCTCCCTCGTTCCACCAGTCGTGCCAGACGCCCGGCTCGATCTCGGCCCGCTCACCGGCGCCCACCACCGACTTCCGACCGTCGCGAATCACCGTCAGCTCGCCCTCCTTGACGCTGAAGCTCTCGCGCAGCGCCGGATGCAGGTGCTCACCCGCCACACGCGCACCGGGCAACGCGGTCACGTCGGCGACCGCACGACCCTCGTCGTTCAGCCAGGGCAGTTCAACGATCACGCCGCGCTCCAGCGTCACCGGGTTTTCCCAGACCTCGCCCGGCTCGATCGGCCGGGTATCTGGTGGAGCCGCCAGATCAGGATGCGACATGAGCTCACCCTACACCCGGTCATGACCCCGGCTTCCATGCGAGCCCGCTCGAGCGGATCGGTGTACGCACAGCCTCAGGCGTCAGGCCCCCCAACCGACGGCGTCGCCGGTATCGAGCGTGCGCCAGAACGTCACGTCCGGTGGAGAGGTCACGCCGGCAGCCTGCATGACCGGGCCGATGTCGGGTTGGGCCTCGTTGAAGAAGGCGTTGAAACTGTCCGCGTCGGGCCATTCATCGACGGCCATGAATTGGCCATCCGCGCCGTACCAGCGATGCGCGATGAGCCCGTGACGCTTGGCGACGTCCATGATGCGGCCGATCGCGTCGGCCTGCGCCGCGACTTGCTGCTCGAAGCTGGCTGGGTCGCCGCTCACGCGCACGGTTGCGATGACTGGCATTGCTCCTCCTTGTCGTTGGCTTCGACGACCCTAACCCGCCGGAGGACCTTAGAGCCATTCTCCCTCGCCACCCCTCGCGAAAGCACCGCGCTCGGCTGGCGCGAGCCGGCCGAACCCCCTTGACATAGGAGCAGCGAAAGCGGAAGCGTGGGGAGCGGCTTTCGGCGCTGACCGCCGGAAGCGCGGGCAGCTCACGCGCATCGCCCGCAAGCTGCCCGCGCATTCACGCGAGTCCGCTTAGACCTAGTTCGTCTCTCTCACGCGGTCCGCGTTCACGAACGCGCCCTGTGAGAGAACGAGCTGGGCGTCGGCCTCCGACAGCTTCAGCTTTCGCAGCTGTTCTGGGCCGGCCGCCTGGAGCGGACCGGTCAGGTTGACCTTGTCGCCCTTCTGCGGCCGGAACCGCGACGCCTCGTTCTCGCCGATGTCGCCGCCCCACTCGACGTAGACGCGATCCGTCGTGCTCGAGCCGACGAAGAAGCCCTCGTTTCCGTTGACGGACTGCACGAGGGCATCCTTGCCGGTCGCGGTCTCTCCGAGGTGAGCGGAAAGGCCGTCCGCGGGCGGCGGCAGCAGCTGGGCGTTGCCGGCGGTCAGCTGGCCGGCGTCCGAGCTGCCGTTGTCATCGTTGCCCCCGATCAGCGAGATCAGGAGCACCGCCAGCAGGACGGCCAGGAGCAGGCCGAGCAGCAGCGGCAGCAGCTTTCGCAGCCCGCCGCCGCTGCGGCCCTCGACGCGCCGCGCCCCGCTGCGGTCTGTGCGGGGCATCTCCGCCCCGTATGTCGTTTCCCTTGCCATGCTTCATTCCTCTCCGGGGCTAGCGACGGGTGTCGCCGTCGGCCTCGATCTGCTCCTTGCGGAGCTCTTCCGAAATTGTCTGCTCGTCGATGACGGTCTCCTTGTCGAGCCGCACGCGCTCCTTAGGCACGGTCCGCTTCTCCACCACGGGCTGTTCCTCGTGAAGGACCACCTCGTGCTCCTCTTCGGAGATCTCGGGTCCCGAGATCGCCTGGTCGACGTTCGCGTCCGTGATCGGCTCGCGTTCGATGCGAACCTCCTCGCGCTGCACCGGCACCGTCTGCTGGACTTCCTCGGTGACCACGTACTTGCGTAGGCGTGCGCGGCCGCGCTCTTGCTTGGCCGTGCCGACGCGCAGCTCCTCCTCGGAGCGGGTCATCGCCTCGTCCGTCGTCGGGCCGCTCGTGTCGTGGCCGACCGCAGCGCGGGCGTCGTCCGTCGCGGTGACGGACCCCTCGGTGGTGTAGCCGATGCCGTAGTGGCGGAACAGCTCCGCCTCCTGCTGCTCCGAGAGCTCCTCGTCCGGAGCCATCGTCGGCGCGTCCTTCACCTGCTGCGCCTCGACCTGCACCACCACGTCCTCGCCGCGCGGCGAGGCGCCGGCGAGCGGTACGAACGACGACTTCGTCCCGAACAGGCCCGTATTCACGAGCGCCCATTCCGGCTTATCGGTCTGCTGATCGAGATACAGCGCGTCGATCGTGCCGATCCTGTCGCCGTTGCGGTCCTTCAGCGTGCGGCCCTGCCAGTCGTAAGCGTGCGTCATACCGGTAGTCATTGCGTTTTCTCCTTTGATGGTTTCCTGCGTGCGCGGTCAGCCGGTTGCCGGCCGAGCGCCCGTCCCGTCCCGACGCACCGGCTCGGCGCGCGGGCGGGTTTCCTGCGTTGCGGACTGGGCCTGGTCCCGGGCGCCCTCCCTGCCCGTCTGGACGTCGGCCTTGACCTGGCTCCGGTGCTCCTGGCCCTTGCGGTAGGCGTTCCGGAGCATCTCCGCGGCCACCTCGCGACCGCCCAGCCCGAAGGCCAGCGCGAGGCCGAGGGCGAGCGCGCCGATCAGCGCCGTGTAGGTGATCTCAACGATCTCCGGGGCGATCTTCAGCTGGTTGAGGATCATGAAGAGCGCGATCCCCAATACCAGTGCCGGAACGACTGCCGCGACGACCTTCCCGGTGGGCGTGTCACCCATCGTCCGCGCCACGAGACCGGCGACCCCGGCCGCCACCACACCCGCGACGACGAAGATCAGCACCGCCACGATGACGTTCGGCAGATAGCCGAGCACCTGGTCCATGAAGGTGGTCACGGCCGGGATCTGGAGCGCCCCGATCGCAGCCGACAGCACGAACAGGAAGATGAGCCAGAAGACCACACCCGCGATCAGCCGCGACGGACTTGCCCCGGGACTCACCCGCTCGACGTATTCACCGGTCTGACCGGAGTGCAGGTGCTCGTCGAGACCGACCTTGTCGAGCAGCTTCGCGCTGACCGACTTGACGATCTTCGCCAGGAAGTAGCCGGCGACGAGGATCACGAGGAAGCCGATCAGGTTCGGGATGAACCCGAACAGGTCGTCGAGTCCCTGCTGCAAGCTGTCGGACAGGTCAACTGCGGAAAGAAGGTTCATTTCTCCTCCGTTGTCGGGGATCGCTAGACGTCTGCCCGGCACCACGAGGCGGCACCGGTAGGTGTCCAGGGTTTGTCCCGGGTAGTGGCGAGGCATGAATGAGGCCGCTCATCTTCGGATCGGTGAGCTGAGCTACCGCGTCGGGGTTAGCCCCGACGTGCTGAGAGCCTGGGAGAAGCGTTACGGCCTTCTCAAGCCCAGCCGCTCGCAGGGCGGCTACCGGCTCTACAGCGAGCGCGACGAATGGCGCGTTCGGCTCATGCAGCAGAAACTCTGGACCGGGCTGTCAACCGCCGAGGCCGCCCGCGACGTCGCCCGGATGGAGCACAACAGCGACATGCCCGACGGCTCCGTCGAGACGCCGGCGGAGCTCGCTGAGAAGGTCGGCGCCGCGCTCGAGCGCTTCGACGAGGACGATGCCCACGCGCTGCTCGACCGGCTCCTCGGAATCCACGGGCTCGAGCGAGCGATCCGCGACGCGCTCATGCCCTACCTCCGCGAGCTCGGAGAGCGCTGGGCGCGCAAAGAGGTCACGGTCGCACAGGAACATTTCGCCAGCCGGCTGATCGAGGGGCGTCTTCTGACTCTTGCCCGCGGGTGGAACAGGGGTCCGGGACGGCGGGCGGTGCTGGCCTGCCCATCCGGCGAGCAGCACACACTTCCGCTCGTCTGCTTCGGCCTCGTGCTGAGAACACGTGGCTGGCGCATCGTCTACCTCGGCGCCGACACGCCGCCGAGCTCGGTACGCATGGCGGCGGAGACGATCAGCGCCGACCTGGTCCTGTTGTCGGCCGCGTCAAGCGATCGATTCGTGGCGATCGCCAAAGACCTGCGGGGCCTGGCCCGCAGGCATCCGCTGGTTCTGGCTGGACGCGGCGCTACTCCGGAGCTGGCGACAGAGCTGGACGTCCTCTGTCTGCACGACGACCCCGCGACCGCCGCCGAGACCCTGTCGCGCCGGTTCGTGCTTCAGTGATGTACGTCTCGCTGTCACACCTGCGCGTCCCCGAGCAGCGCGCGGCGGAACTGGTTTCGGCTTTCCAGCGCCGCGCTCGCCTCGTCGAGGAGGCGGACGGCTTCGTGGACCTTCAGGTGTGGCAGTCGGATAGGGACCCCGGCGAGCTCGTGATGGTGAGCCGCTGGCACGATCGCCGCGCCTTCAAGGCGTACATGAAGAGCGATCGTCACCGCATCTCCCACGCCCGCATCGATCCGGACCTGGATAGTGCCATCCGACTTGAGCGGCTCGACCACATGCACACCTACGAGGTCGTGGCTGAGTGACCGAGCCGCCGAGTGGCGCGCCCGCGCCCGTCACCGCCGAGCTCCGCGACGGCGAGGAGCTAGACCTCCGCACGCTCGCCCAGGAGATCTGCGGCCGCTACAGGGACGAGTTCCCGGACGAGCAGGCCCGCTACGGCGACGCCGGAATGGCGTGGTGCGTACACGACAACCAGCACCTGCTCAACTGGGCAGTGGCCGAGTCAAACGGCTACGGCGGGTTCGAAAGGCAACTGACGTGGCTCGCAGGCGTGCTCGAGGCTCGCGATTTCCCGCTCGAGCGGCTGGCACGCGACCTCGAAATAGCGGCAGCCGTCCTGAATGAGCTTGAAACTTGCCACCCCCGGCCCTCCAAGGTCCTCGCGAACGGTGCACGCCTCGTCCGGACTCGAGCATCTGGATCATGAATGTCTTGATCGGTGTACGCACTATTCGGGGACCGGCACTCTGACAGTGGCGCTGGGTCCGTCTATCGACTCGCCATCCACGACGGCGCCCGAGTGACGGCGCGCGGCGCGCCGTCACTCGGCCGAGGATGCCCGAAGCCCGACGGCCGCGCTCACCGCCCCGAGAAGGAGGCCCGCCATGCACACGGCAAGGCCCCACCGGGCCGCCGCATCGAAGCTCGCGACGGCGTCGTTCAGAAGGTCGGCACGTGCCGCGCCGTGCAGGCGGGCCGCCAGGTCCGTTGCGTCCTCGATCGACTCCGTCGCGACCGCGGGCACGCGGCGGTCTTCGCTCATCTCGGCGGCGTAGACCGCGGCGAACACGCTCCCCACGATCGCCACACCGAGCGCGCCGCCGACCTGCCGCGCGACCTGGTTCACGGCGGCCCCGTCGCCGGCCTTTCCTGTCCCCACGTCGTTCATGATCACCGCCGTCACCGGTGGGGCCATCGCGCCGATGCCGCAACCGACGAGCGCGGTTCCGAGCAACACAAGCGCGGCCGAGCTGTCGGCGGACAGGAACAGCAGCGGCACGAAGCCGGCCGCGGCGGTGAGCAGACCCGCAAGCAGGACGCGGGCCGACCCGAACCTCGCGACGAGCTGCCCGCTCACCGACGCGAGGAGGCCGAGCCCAAGGCCGAACGGAGCGACCTCGAGGCCCGAGGCGAACGCCGAGCCGCCCTGGACGTATTGCACGTATTGCGGGAGAACGAACAGCATGCCGAGCGTCGCGATGTAGGCAGCGAGAATCACGAGCGCGCCGGCCGCGACGCGCCGGCGCGCGAGCACGCGCACGTCGAACAGCGGGTGGCGCCGGCGGAGCTCCGTGGCCACGAAGGCGACGCCGGCGGCTACGCCCGTGATCGCAGCCATGATCACAGCCGGGCTCGTCCATCCGGCGTCGACGCCTTCGATGAGCGTGAACACGATGCCGCCCAGCGCCAGCGTGGAGAGGGCCACGCCCGGGATGTCGAGCGGCGGCACCCCCGGGCGGCGCGACTCCGGCAGCCAGCGCAGCCCGAATGCAGCCGCGAGCAGCACGAACGGGACGTTGACGAGGAAGACCCAGCGCCAGCCGGCCACGTCTACCAGCACACCGCCCAGGACCGGTCCGAGCGCAAGCCCGAGCCCCGCGACCGCAGCCCAGACACCCGCCGCCTTCGACCGCAGCTCGGGCGGGAAGAGCACAGCAAGCAGCGATAGCGCCGGAGGCATGACGCAGGCCGCGGCCACGCCCATCAGGACCCGCGCCGCGATCAGCTCGCCGACCGTCGCGGCGACCGCCGCGAGCACGGACGTGACCGCGAAACCGATGAGCCCCAGCAGGAATACCCGCCGGCGCCCGAACCGGTCTGCGAGACCATTGCCGACGAGCAACAGACCGGCGAGCGAGACGAGGAACGCGTCGAGCACCCACTGCAGCTCGCCGATGCCGGCGTCCAGGTCATTCGACATGTCCGGCAACGCGACGTTCACGATCGTCATGTCGATCGCGCTGATGAACATCGCGACGCAGATGACCCCCAAACCCCACCAGCGCTTGTCCTCAACCCCCTCCTGCGCCGGGTGCGTCGGTGCGAAGTGGATGAAGTGGGGAACCTCGATGGCCGCTTACCCGGCGAGCCCGCGATGACGAACGCGTGATACGGCGGAGCTTCTCATACCCGCCCGACACCGCTGACCGATGACTCGGGCCGCGAACACCGTCACGTCGGCCGCTATCGCAATGCGCGACTTGCGGAAGCGCCGGTGGCATCGCGTACGCGATATGTGGTCGCGTCCCAGAAATGCTCTAAATGGCGCCGGTGCCGTCAAGGCGACGGCGTAGGTTCCCTCAGTCCGACAAGTCGATTGAAGTAGTCCGACGCCGCGGACTCCGGCCTCGAGTTGCCCCTTGCGCGAAGCGAGCGGCGCGGTCGAGGGCGCCTTCCAAGGCTCCCGCCGACACAGGAGGCTGATCGCCGCGGTCTCGTAGCGTTTGCTCGTATGCGATCAGGACTCTTTATGCCCCTATTCGATGAGCTCGCCGACCCGGCGGTCGTCGCGCGCCTGTGCGTCGAGGCGGAGGAGGCGGGCTGGCACGGAGTCTTCGTCTGGGACAACCTCCGCTTTCAGGAGCCCGTGGTCGATGTGGCCGACCCGTGGATCACGCTGGCAGCGATGGCCACGGCCACCAAGCGAATCCGGCTCGGCCCGATGGTTACCCCACTGGCACGGCGAAGGCCTGTCAAGGTCGCCCGGGAAACGGCGACGCTCGACCGGCTGAGCAGCGGCCGACTCACGCTCGGCGTCGGCCTGGGGAGCGACAGGTTCGCGAGCGAGTATTCGATCACGGGCGAGGAGCTCGACGACCGCCGACGCGCAAGCATGCTCGACGAGTCGCTCGAGATCCTGGCGGCCGCCTGGTCGGGCGAACTGGTGCGCCACCGCGGCGAGCACTACATGGTCGACGGTATGCGTTTCCTGCCCCGGCCGGTACAGCGGCCGGGCGTACCGGTGTGGGTCGCGGGCTACTACGGCAAGCCCAGGCCAGTGCGCCGGGCAGCCCGGCACCAGGGTTTCTTCCCCCTCGCCCTGGACCACCCCGGACAGCTCGCCGAAATCGTCGCCGACCTGACGGCACTGCGCAGGGATGCCGGGAGGGATCCCACGGAGCCCTATGACGTCGTCGTCGCCCTCCCGCCAGGCAGCGATCCGGCGCCTTACATGTCCGCAGGCGCCACGTGGTGGCTCGTCGAGTTCCCGTGGGATGCACTGTCGGTCGACCAAGTGCGCGCTGTAATCCGCGACGGCCCAGCGGCGCCGGCGTAGCCCGCCCTAGTCCTTCGAACCGCTGGGCAGGCAGCCCGGGTGCATCATCACGCCGCCCACGCGCATGCCGTCCCCGCCGAGCGGGCCCCCGCATGCGGCACAGGTGGTCTCGTGAACGGTCCGGCCCGACATGGCGACAGCTCGCGTTCGCATCAGCACCTCGAGCCGGTGCACTTCCTCCCAGGACAGGCGGGCGCTGAGAGGACCCCTGGTAGGTCTCGCCGTCACGCTTGTGCGAATGTGCCCAATTGGTCGAAGCTGCAAACCTTTGCAGAGACTGCGGTGCGGACACCCGGCGCGACCGCGATGATCTCCGCGTGCGCCGCCTGATCACCATCCCCATAAGCCACTTCTGCGAGAAGGCACGCTGGGCGCTCGATCGGGCCGGGCTCGACTACCGAGAGGAGCGCCACGTGCAGGGCGTGCACCGGATCAAGGCGCGGCGCGCCGGCGGGGGTTCGACGGTGCCGGTGCTGGTGACGGCGGAGGGCGTCTTCGCGGAGTCCGAGGACATCCTCCGCTACGCGGACGAGCGCATCGACGAGGAGCGGCGGCTCTTCCCGGCCGACAAGGAGCTACGCACCGAGGTGGTGACCCTGTGTCGCGAGATGGACGCGGGCCTCGGTCCCGACGGGCGGCGGCTGATGTACGCGCACATGCTTGGCCTAAAGGGGCCGATGCTGCGAGTGAACAACCAAGGCGTGCCGGCCTGGGAGGCGCGGACGATGTCCACGCTGTGGCCGCTCGTGACGCGCTGGGGACGCCGCGAGCTGGGCATCGGGCCCGACACCCTCCGCGTCGAGGAGCGGAATGTTCGACGTGCCTTCGATGCGATCGCCGAGCGGCTCGCAGACGGGCGCCCGCGCCTGTGCGGTGAGCGCTTCACGGCCGCGGATCTGACCTTCGCCTGTCTGGCCGCGGCGGTGCTGGTGCCGCCGCGGTACGGAGTCAGGCTGCCGCAGCCCGACGAGCTGCCGGCCCACGTCGCCCGAGACGTCCGCGCGTTTCGGGAGCACCCGGCCGGCGCCTACGCGATGGAGCTGTTCCGCACCGAGCGACCCCCGCCGGCCGGTGCGTCACACGCGTAGCGTGTGCGCATGCGCCTCGACTCGTTCGCCCGCCATCCACTCACGTTCGGCCCCTCGCCGGTCCATCCCCTCGACCGGCTCACCGCGCACCTCGGCGGCGCCCGGCTGTGGGCGAAGCGCGACGACTGCAACAGCGGCCTCGCCTACGGCGGCAACAAGACGCGCAAGCTCGAGTACCTGGTAGCCGACGCCCTGGCCAAGGGCTGCGACACGCTCGTCTCGATCGGCGGCGTGCAGTCGAATCACACGCGGCAGGTGGCCGCTGCGGCCGCGCGGACCGGCCTCGGCTGCGTGCTCGTGCAGGAGAGCTGGGTGGACTGGCCCGACGTGGTCTACGACCGCGTGGGCAACATCCAGCTCAGCCGCATCATGGGCGCGGACGTACGGCTCGTGCGGTCTGAGTTCGGGATCGGCTTCAAGGAGAGCTGGGAGCGGGCGCTTGCGGACGTCGAGCGGGGCGGCGGCAGGCCGTACGCGATCCCGGCGGGTGCGTCCGACCACGAGCTCGGCGGCCTCGGGTTCGCGCGCTGGGCGCAGGAGGTGGCCGAGCAGGAGCGGGAGCTCGGCATCTTCTTCGACACGATCCTGGTGTGCTCGGTCACGGGCAGCACCCATGCGGGAATGGTGGCCGGGTTTGCCGCACAGGAGGCGGAGCGGCGCGTGATCGGGATCGACGCCTCGGCGAAGCCGGCGGAGACGCGCGCGCAGGTGGCTCGCATCGCCTGGGCAACCGCCGCGCTGATCGAGGTGGGCCGGGAGCTGAGCGACGACGAGATCGTGCTCGACGAGCGCTACCACGCGGGGACCTACGGGATCCCGGACGAGCGGACGCTGGAGGCGATCCGCCTCGCCGGCCGGCTCGAAGGGATGATCACCGACCCGGTCTACGAGGGGAAGTCGATGGCCGGGATGATCGACCTCGTCGCGCGCGGCGAGATCGAGCGCGGCTCGAACGTGCTGTACGCGCACCTGGGCGGGCAGCCGGCTCTGAGCGCCTATGCCGGGCTGTTTCCCTGAATCATCGCTCGCGTACGCTCTCGGCCATGTGGCCGCCCGAAGCCCTCGAGTTCCTCCGCGAGCTCGAGGCCAACAACGATCGCGACTGGTTCAAGGCGAACCGCGCCCGCTACGACGCGCACCTGGTGGAGCCGGCCCGCGAGCTGGCCCTGCAGCTGTCGCACCTCGGCGAGGCGCACATGTTCCGCCCCTACCACGACACCCGCTTTCACATGCGGCCGCCGATCAAGGAGCAGCTGGGAGTGGCGATCGGGTACGGCGGCGCCGGCGGTTACTACTTCGAGCTGTCTCTGGACGGCCTGCTCGTGGCGGCCGGCATGCACCACCCGGCGAACGACCAGCTCGAGCGGTTCCGCCGCACGGTCGACGACGGCCGCCGCGCGGCCGGGTTCGAGCGCGCCGTGAAGGCGGCGGGCCAGGGTGGCCTCGAGCTGGCGCCGCCGGCGCTGAAACGCGCCCCGCGCGGCTATCCGATCGACCACCCCCGGATCGAGCGCCTCCGCCTGAAGGAGCTCGCGGTCTACCGGAGGCATCCGCTGGAGCCCTGGCTGCACGAGCCCGCGTGTGACGAGCGCGTCCGCTCGGAGCTCGAATCGGCACGCCCACTGGTCACGTGGCTGCGCAAGCACGTCGGGCCGCCGTCCCAGTCGCGCGGCGATTCGTAGGTCAGCGGCGTAGTCGCCGGGCGGCCTCGGCCACCAGCTCCGCGTTGTCGTGCGCCCGCGAGCCGTCCGGCATGAGCGTGGTGTCCTCCAGACCGATCCGCACGTCCCTGCCGCGCGCCAGCGCGGCGTCGAGCACCGTCCAGGCGTCCGCGCCGGCGCCGTGGTGGAGCTGCGGGGCCGTCACCCCGCCACGCACGAGCAGCTCGTCGATCTCGGCGGCGGCGGCCACGGGATCGTCGGCGCCGCCGTCGCTGGTCTCCACGAGCACCCGCAGCGGCGAAAGGCCGCGCTCGAGCAGGAGCCGCGCATCGGCGATGTTCCAGACCCCGGCCTCCACCCCCACGCCGCGCCGGGCGAGCAGCGCACACAGCTCGGCCGAGCCCGGCTCGGCCAGGTTGACCGACGCGTAGTCCGGCAGCTCCTGCCAGGCCTCCACCCAGGCATGGCGCCGCTCGGCGTCGCCGTCGGTGGTCCAGAGGCCGGTTGTGAGGCCGAGCGGAACACCGGGGCACGCCGCGCGGATCGCGCGCACCGTCGCCCCGGCGGCGCCGGGCTCGACCGTGTCGCGGCCGCCGGGCGCGCGCGGATGCACGTGAAGCTCGGCGGCCCCGGCCGCGATCGCCCCTCGGGCGTCGGCGGCCAGCTCGTCGGCGGTCAGCGGCACCGCCGGATGGTCATCCCGCGGTCGCTGGCCGTTCAGGCAGGCCTGGAGCATCGCTCCAAACGCTACGCGCGCTGCTCCGGGAGCGCCCCGATCGAGCGGTAGTACTCGATCGCGCCGGTCGACTCGAGGTCATCCCGCAGGATCGCCTCCACGTCGACGACCAGGTCGATCTCGTTGCCCGCCACCACCCCGCCCCCGGCGATCTCGTCCTGCCACGACACGCCGAAGTCGTGCCGGTTGACGCGCGTGGTGGCCTCGAACCCGATGCGCTTCATCTCGCCGCGGTTCTCGTCACCCTCCCAGAACGGCGTGCGCCACTCGCCGAGCCAGGCCACGTCGAGCGGCACCTGCCGGGTGACGCCGCGGATGGTGAGCCCGGCCTCGGCCTTGAAGTGCGACGCGCCGGTCCGGTTGGTGAAGCGGCCGGTGAACTCGATCCACGGGTGGTTCTCGACGTCGAAGAAGTCCGCACTGCGCAGGTGGGCGTCACGCGTGGGCTCGCCCGACCAGAGCCTGGTCGCGTCCATGCGACCCTCGAATACCGTGTCCAGGGGCCGCTCGGCCTCGAACTCCACCGTGCCCCGCACGTCCTTGAACTGGCCGCGCACCCAGGTGACCATCATGTGGCGGGCGCGGAACTCCGCGGCGGTGTGCCCGGGCTCGAAGATCCAGGTCCCCATCGCCCGAGGATAGGCGGCGTCTCGAGGCTTGATGGGGGTTCGGCGTCCGTTGAGGTAGCGTCGGCGTGGGGCGTGACGACGGCAATCAAGGCGGCGCTCCGCGTTGGGGTCCGGCCCCGGGGGTCGCACCGGTCGTGGGTCGGACGGGGCCGAAGATTGTTCGACCGCCGCGCTCGCGAAGGTCCGCACCGTCCGGACTTGTGGCCCCAGGAGGGCCAAAGGTCAGGACAGTAACGCCACTCGTCTCGCCGGGACCCGGCCCTGCCCGCAGGAAATTCGGCTGAAGAGCGGTCGCGTCGACGATTCCCTCGCGGGGACCAACGGCGGCCGCTCTCGCACACCCCATCGCCCGAGAATGCGCGGGCGCTCAGTGCACGTCGCGGGCGCGCAGGAGGGCGTAGCCGGCGGCAAACGCTGCGCCGATCCAGGCCATCATGGTCAGGGCCGCAAGTCCGGGCGCGAGCAGGTCGACCTCGCCCAGGCCCGCATCCTCCGCCGGGATGCCCGACAAGCTCGTGGGCAGCGCGCTGAACGGCCCGAAGCGGCCGACCTCGGGGACGAGGGAGATCAGCGTCGGCTCGACCACGAACCCGAGCACGAGCACGCCGACGACGGCGACCACCTGGTTGCGCACGAGGGCGCCGAGGCCGACCCCGAGTGCCCCCACGAGCGTGGCGACGATCGCGTTGCGGCCCAGCAGGGCGGCGAGCTCGCCGGCCTCCGGCATGGGCAGGCCGCGTGCCGAGACCACGGCCGTGCCCACGATCGTGACCGCGACCGAGACCATCACCGAGAGCACCGCCCCAGCCGCCGCGAATGCCAGTGCTTTCGCGGCGAGGAAACGCAGCCGGTCGGGTGCCGCTAGCAGGGAGCTCGTGATCGTCCGGTGGCGCCACTCGCCCCCGATCCCGATCACGGCGAGCATGAAGATGAAGAAGGCGCTCAGGTCGGACGAGAACACGTCAACGAGCACCGAGTCCTCGGTGGGCTCGGTGAGCACGGCCACGAGCACCGTGATGAGCACCGAGATTGCGATGGCGGCGCCCGCCAGCCCGGCGAACGTGCGCGTGGTGCCCAGTTTGATCAGCTCGGCTCGGAGCAGCGGCTTCATGCTGCCTCCGCGGTCAGCTCGAAGAAGGCGTCCTCCAGGGAGCGCGAGACCGCAACGAGCTCCGAGAGGGCCACGCCGTGTTCGGCGGCGACGGCGCCGACGGCCTCGGGCGAAGCGCCGCGAACGATGAGCGCCGAACGCTCATCCTCCACGAACATGCCCCGCTCGCGCAGCAGGTCGGCGAGGCGCCGCACCTCCTCGGCGCGTACGCGGGTCATCGGGCCGTCCGGGCCGCCCAGCACCCCCTCCAGGGGGCCGCTGGCCCGCAGCACGCCGCCGGCGATCACCACGACGTCGTCCGCCGCCTGGGCCACCTCGGAGAGCAGGTGGCTCGACACGAGCACCGCCCGGCCGCGGGCGGCCTCGGAGCGGAGCAGGTCGCGCATCCAGCGGATGCCGGGCGGATCGAGGCCGTTGGCGGGCTCGTCCAGGATCAGGACCTCGGGGTCGCCGAGCAGCGCCGCGGCGATCGCAAGCCGCTGGCGCATGCCCATCGAGTAGCCCTTGACGCGGCGCCCCGCGGCAGTTGTGAGTCCAACGGTCTCGAGCACCTCGTCCACGCGGCCTGCGGGGTGGTCGCCGGCGGCGGCGAGCACGCGAAGGTGGTTTCGCCCGGTACGGCCCGGATGGAAGCTCGCCTCCTCGAGCACCACGCCGACCTGGGCGCTCGGGTGCGGGAGGTCCTCGTAGCGCCGGCCGCCGAAGGTGCCTTCGCCGGAGCTCGGATGGATCAGGCCCAGGAGCATCCGCAGAGTGGTGCTCTTCCCGGCGCCGTTCGGGCCCAGGAAGCCGGTCACGCGGCCGGCCTGAACCTCGAAGGACAGGTCCCTGACCGCCTCCACCTTGCCGAAGCGCTTGCTCATCCCGCGAATCTCGATTGCTGCGCTCATACTGCGGACAAAGCTACGTCCGGAGCGCGCAGCCGCCATCGGCCGCAAGCATGGGGTTTGCGCTCCTACTTCAGGATGAGCGCGGCCGCACGAGCCCCACGTCGTACGCGAAGACCACAGCCTGCACGCGGTCGCGCAGGCCCAGCTTCCGCAGCACCGAGGACACGTGGGTCTTCACGGTCGCCTCGGTCAGCACGAGCCGAGTGGCGATCTCGGCGTTCGACAGCGCCAGCGCCACGAAGCGCAGCACCTCCACCTCGCGCTCGGTCAGCTCGTCCAGGTTGGAGGGGCGCGCAGCACCGTCCGGCAGGACGCCCGCGAAGCGGTCGAGCAGGCGCCGCGTGACGGCGGGGGCGAGCAGGGCGTCGCCCCGGGCGATCACCCGGACCGCCTCCGTCAGCTCCGGCGGACGCACGTCCTTCAGGAGAAAGCCGCTGGCGCCGGCGCGCAGCGCGGAGAACACGTACTCGTCGACGTCGTAGGTGGTGAGGATCACGATGCGTGCGGGGCTGCCGGACGCGGCGATCCGGCGCGTGGCCTCGATGCCGTCCACTCCCGGCATCCGCACGTCCATCAGCACGACGTCCGGATGCAGGCGCTCCACCATCTCGACCGCCTCGGCGCCGTCGCCCGCCTCGCCCACCACCTCCATGTCCTCCTTGGCCTCCAGGATCATGCGGAAGCCGCCGCGCACGAGCGCCTGGTCATCGGCGATCAGCACCCGCACGCTCACGGCGCCGCCTCCAGCGGCAGTCGGGCATACACCCTGTAGCCGCCGCCCGGCATAGGGCCGGCCTCGAGCGTCCCGCCGAGCAGGGCGGCGCGCTCGCGCATGCCCACCAGGCCCCGTCCGGTGCCGTTCGCGTCGGCGACGACGTAGCCGCGCCCGTCGTCGCGAACGTCCAGCTCCAGGGCCCCGTCGCCGTAGCGCACGGTCACCTCGGCGCGCGTCGCGCGCGCGTGCCGCAGCGTGTTCGTCAACGCCTCCTGGACGATCCGGAACGCGGACAGGTCCACCCCGGCGGGCACCTCAGGCGCCTCCCCCTCGCGCCGCACCACAACGTCCAGCCCACCCACCCGCAGTGGCTCGGCCAGCTCATCGAGGCGCGCGAGGCCCGGCTGCGGCTGCGTGGGATCGGCGTCTCCGCTCGCGCCGTCGCCCAGCAGCGTGCGCAGCTCGCGGAGCGCGTCGCGGCCGGCCTGCTCGATCGACCGCAGCGCAGCGCGCGCCTGGTCGGGCCGGGTGTCGAAGACGTCGTCCGCCGCGCTGGCCTGCACGACGATCACGGACACGCTGTGTGCGATCACGTCGTGAAGCTCCCGGGCGATGCGGGCCTGCTCGTCGCCGGCCGCGCGGCGCTCACCCTCCCGGATCGCCTTCCGGCGGTTGCGCGCGGCCTCCCCCAGCGCCCAGGCCCCGACGGCGAGAACCATCGCGAAGACGGTGTCGTCGACCGTGGTGGTGAAGAAGTTCAAGGCCGTCACGCCGAGGAGCGCGGCCAGGCCGAGAAGCGACACCCGCGGCGAGCGGGCAGCCGCCAGCGAGCCGATCGCGAACAGGCCGGCGACCGGGATCACCACCTCGGGAACGATCAGCTGGAAGCCGAGGCCGCTCGCCAGCACCACAGCCATGACCAGCTCCGGGCGCTCGCGCCGCCAGTGCAGCGCGGCGCCCTGGACCACGGCGAGGACCATGGCGGCCCACCTGGCGGCATCGATCCCCGGCCCCGCCGGCTCCTCCTCCCCCGCGACGAGCAGGAGGAAGATGGCAACACCCCACGGGATCAGCGCGCCGCCGAAGCGCCGCAACCGGCTTCTCATTGGACGGCGCACGCCCTCGATCGTCGCGGATGGCACCCGTCCGCGCATCGGTCTCAGGTATGAGACGTCAGTCGAGCTCGAACATCACGTTGTCCACGTAGCACCAGCACCAGGTCTCGCCCTCCTCGGCGGAGCGGACGATCGGGTGTCCGACCTCGTCCGCGTGCTTGCTCGCGTGCTTGTTTGGCGACGAGTCGCAGCAGCCCACGTGCCCGCACGAGAGACAGAAGCGCAGGTGGACCCAGCGGTCACCCGTGCGCAGGCAGTCCTCGCAGCCGGCCACGGAGTCCGGGGGCTCGATCCTGATCTGGTCGAGGTGGGAGCAGATGGCCACGGCTTCTGAGGATAGGCCCTGGCCGGACATGGCGGAGCCGTGGCGGACCCCCGCCCGGCGCCGCCTCGTACCTTCGTAAGCCGCCCTTCACAATCGTCGGCCACCCTCCATCGAATGTCCCGCCGCATCCGCACCGGTCTGGTCGCGCTCGCCGGCGTCTGCGCGCTCGCCCTTCCGGCGTGCGGGTGGCGCGAGCTCGAGGCCCAGCTCACCCAGCCGGTTCCGCCGGCGCTCCCCGAGTCGCAAATCGAGTGGAAGCGATCGGCGGCGGTCGGCTCGCCGTCGGCCGGGCGGCTGGCGCGCGGCGTGCGCCTACCGGCCGAGGGCGAGCACTTCTTCACCTGGGACCCCGTGAAGCGCCGCTCCCCGAACCGCGCCTGGCGCCGCTGGGGCACCGACGTGCTCCTGAGGCGCGTGCTTCGGATCGCGCGCGAGTACGGCGAGGCCCACCCGTACGCGCCGCGTATGGCGATCGGGGACCTGAGCCGCCCGCGCGGGGGGAACTTCGGCCCGCAGTTCGGCTACATCGGCCACGCCAGCCACCAGAACGGGCTGGACGTGGACATCTACTACCCGCGTGCGGATGGCCGTGAGCGGGCGCCCCGGTACGCCTCTGAGATCGACCGCGGGCTCTCACAGGACCTCGTCGATCGCTTCGTAGAGGCCGGCGCGGTCGACGTGTTCGTCGGCCCCAACACGCGCCTGACGGGACCTCCGGGCGTCGTGACGCCGCTCGTGAACCACGACAACCACCTCCACGTGCGGATCGCGCCGGGCCGCTGAGTACAGCCGGGCGGCCGCGGGCTCAGGAGCCGACCGCGCGCGGCCGCGGCGGCTGAGCGAACAGGAGCCAGAGACCGGCCTCGGCCATCCGCTCCACCGCGAAGCCGAAGGCGCGGGCCTCGCCCTCGATCAGGCTCGCAAGGCCCGGCACCGTGGCGAAACGGCTTACCGCCACCGCGGAACGCAGCCGGACCGCGAGCGGGCGCTTGCCCGCCCAGAGGATGACCAGCGGCGGCACGGGCATCGGGCGATCCGAGCGGGGGTCGGTGCTGGGCGGCGACCCGCGCACCTCCACCTCCACCTCGCCCTGAACGAAGTCACTGCCCATCAGAAATGCTCGCACCGCGCGGAGTTCTCCGACCACCACCTGACCGTAGGATCGAGTGCCCATATGCGCCACTCGGCCATCCGTCCAGTACGCGGCTCTCGCGGGGGCCCGGCCGTCCAGGCCTTCGCCCCGGGCCGGGTCAACCTGATCGGCGAGCACACCGACTACAACGACGGGCTATGCCTCCCGTTCGCCATAGAGCGCGGCGTGACCGTGGCAGCGGATCCGCTCGGCGGCGTGGCGGTCGAGGCGCATGCGCTGGACCTGTCTGAGCGGGACCGCTTCGAGCTCGGTGCCGACCTCCGTGCCGGCGGCCCCGGCGCCGGCTGGCGCCGCTTCGTGCGCGGGGCGGTCGCGGAGTTGCTCCGCGAGGGGGTCGAGGTGCGGCCCTGCCGGCTTCGGATCTCGGGCGACGTGCCGCGCGGCGCGGGTCTCTCGTCCTCGGCGGCGCTCTCCGTGTCGCTCTGCCTCGCCCTCTGCGCGGTGGCCGGGGAAGAGCAGCCGGGACGAGTCGAGCTGGCCCGGCTCTGCTCGCGCATCGAGCGCGACTGGTGCGGCGCCGACACCGGGCTGCTCGATCAGCTCGCCTCGGTCTTCGGTGAACGCGGGCGCGCCTTGCGCATCGACATGCGCGGGCCGGTGATGGAGACCGTGCCGCTGGAGCTCGGTGGGCACGTCCTCGCCACGCTCGACTCCGGCGCGGAGAGGAGCGTCGCCGCGTCCGGCTACAACGAGCGGCGCGCCGAGTGCCGGGCGGCCTGCCGCGCGCTGGGCGTCGTCTCGCTCCGGGACGCGGAGGGTCACGAGGGGCTGCCGGAGCCGCTCGGCCGGCGCGTGCGCCACGTGCTGAGGGAGAACGAGCGCGTGGACGCCGCCGTGGCGGCCCTTCGGGCCGGAGATCTCGCCGAGATGGGGCGGCTGCTCGACGCCTCCCACCGGAGCCTCCGCGACGACTACGAGGTGTCGGTGCCCGCGGTGGAGGAGGCCGTGGGGGCCTGCAAGAGGGCCGGCGCGCTCGGGGCCCGCGTCATGGGCGCAGGCTTCGGGGGCTCGGTGCTGGCCCTCTTCCCGCCGGGCGCGGATCCGCCGCGGGGCGCGGTCACGGTTGAGCCGGGCGCGGCTGCCGCTGTTGCCCTGCGACCTTAAGCCCGTTAGCGTCCGCCGTCATGCGCTCGCACCTTCGCCCCACGCTGCTCCTGGCCGCCTCCCTGCTCGCCGCCGCCGCGCTGATGGCGCCCGCCACGGCCTCGGCCCAGCCGGCCGTCTGCCCGGCCACCTTCTCGGTGCTGCACGACGACCGGATCGGGAGCATGTCCCTGCCCGCCGGCCCCTACACGGTCACACTGCTCGACTCGAGCAGGCTGACCTGCGCGGAGGCCTCCGACCTCTTCCGGCAGTTCCTCGAGGACTGGGACGGCCGGCTGCCCCGCCCCTGGGTCGCGAACCCCGCCACGCGCACCTTCACGCGCGGATCCGGCGGGAGCGTGGGGTTCAGGGTGGCGCCCGCCGGCAACCACGGCGGCGGAGGCGGCGGCGGCCACCATCCGCACGGCGCGGCGTGCCCGGGCACGTTCCAGGTGCTGCACAACGACCGCATCGGGACCTTCCGAGTGCCGGAGGGCTCCTACAGGATCACGCTGCTCTCCGTCGGCCGGATCACGTGTTCGCGGGCGGCGTCGTTGTTCGCGAGCTTCCTGCAGGACTTCAACGGCATCCTGCCCCGCCCCTGGGTCCTCGACCCGGAGACGGGCTCGTTCATGCGCGGCAGCCGCAACGTGGGCTTCCGGATCAAGGAGCTGGTCGGGCCGCCCACCCCCAGCGGCGGCGGCAGCGGCACCCATCCGCTGGGCGACCGCTGCCCCGGCACCTTCCGGGTCCTCGGCAACGACCGGATCGGCCGGCTGCGCCTGCCCAGGGGGCGCTACCGCATCACAGTGCTGCCGGACGGGCCCACCTGCGCGCGGGCATCGAGCCTGTTCACGAACTTCCTCGAGCGATTCACCGGCGACCTGCCGCGCCCCTGGCGGCTGAACGTGCGCACCGCGACGTTCACGCGCGGGAACAGCGACACCGGCTTCAGGGTCAAACCCGTGCGCCCGTAGGACGCTAGTCCATCCGTCTGATACAACCGGGCGCGCGTGGACCGCCGACTCGCATTCAAGAACCTGCGCACCGGCCTGATCGCCGGAGCGATCGCGATCATCGTGTTCGCGCTGTCCTGGGTCGTGGGCCTCGTGTACTGATGGCCGACGACGAGCGGATCCACACGACCGGACCGGAGGCACCGCCCGCCGGCGAGGCCATTCACCTGCCCGGCCCCAGCTACCTGCCGATCGTCACGGCCGTGGGCCTCACGATCGTCGTGGTGGGGGTGGTGCAGTCATGGATCATCGTCGCGCTCGGCCTGGTCATCACGCTGGTCGCGGTGGTGCGCTGGGTCCGGGAGACGCGCCAGGACGTAGGCGAGCTCCCGCTGGAGCACCGCCACTAGCCGGGTCGCAATCCCGGCGAAAGACAGCAATAAGGGGGTGCGCCGGGGAGGGTTGGCAAGTTTGTCAACCAGGAGGCAACAAACTTGCCTCGCCCCGGCTGCCGGGCCCGCCCGCCTCGCCGCGGGCCCACCTTTACCGGGTCTGCTGGTAGTCCTTCGGAAGCTCGCTCGTCGCGCCGTCCTGGACCCAGCAGCGCACGATGTCGCGCATCGAGAGCACGCCGACCAGCTCGCCGCCCTCCACCACCACCAGGTGCCGGAAGCCGCCCCTCACCATCGCCTCGGCGGCCCGCTCGAGCGACCAGTCCGGCGCGGCGAAGGTCAGGTCGGTGGAGAGGTGCTCGGAGACCGGCTCGTTGTCCACGTCCTGGCCCTGGCCGATGGACTGAAGGATGTCGCGCTCGGTGACGATGCCGGGCCCCGGCTGCTCCGGATCGATCACGACCGCGGCGCCCACTCCGCGCCCCGCCATCGCGCGCGCCGCGTCGCGCAGGGAGTGACCCGGATTGATCGTGAGGACCACGTCGCTCATTCCGGCACGGACCTGCATGCAACCTCCTCGGCGGTTAGTGACGATCGGCTCAAGTTCAGACTACCGGACCTCGAAGTCGCCGAGCCATCCGTTCGGGCGCCGCGCGCGTATTACATCCGGATGCGCCAATCGACGCTGCTCAGACGACGGGCGCTGTACGAAGAGGCCCTCGCCGTGATCGAGCGGGAGTACCGCGACGAGCACCTCTCGCTCGCCTCGGTGGCGCGCTCGATCGCCACCTCCCGCCGCCAGCTCCAACGCGTCTTCGCCGAGCGCAACACCAGCTTCCGAGAGGAGCTGCAGCGGGTGCGCATGGCCCACGCGGCCGTGCTGTTGCTCCAGGACCGCATCCCGGTTGGAGCGGTGGCCCGGGCCGTCGGCTACCGCCAGCCGGCGCAGTTCTCGAAGGCCTTTCGCCGGCACCACGGATGCCCTCCCTCGCAGGTGCGCGAGACGGGGCGATCGCTAGCCGCGTAGCCGTGCGCTCCAATAACATCGCCCGGCGTGAGCGAGAGGGAGCCAGTGGCGAGCACCACCGAGGGGCCGCCCGAGACGGATCCGCGCATCGAGGGCGAGAAGCATCCCATCGCCCGGATGCTCGGGATCGGGCTCGTCGCCTCCGTGATCGGGGTCGTGATTTGCCTCATGATCGACTGGTTCCCCGCGGACGCGGCCGGTGCGGCGGACCAGATCGACACGGTCTATGACGTCCTGCTGATCTGCTCGGTCCCGGTCTTCGTCCTCGTGATGACGATCGCCATCTACTCGGTCGTCCGTTTCAGGGCAAAGCCGGGCGACCTTCGCGACGGGCCCCCGATCCACGGCAACACCCAGCTCGAGGTCCTCTGGGTCACGATCCCCTTCCTGATGGTCACGGCGCTGGCCGTCTACGCCTGGATCGTGCTCGACGACATCGAGGCAAGGCAACCCAATGAGCTCCCGGTGAACGTGACCGGCCAGCAGTTCACATGGACCTTCGGGTATCCCGGCGAGGAGGTGCGCTCGACGGAGCTCGTGCTCCCCGAGGACCGGCCGGTCGACTTCCGGATCAGGACGAGGGACGTGATCCACTCCTTCTGGGTCCCGGAGTTCCGGCTGAAGTCCGACGCCGTGCCGGGCCTGACCACGAAGATCCGCCTCACGCCCGACAGGCTCGGCCGCTACCAGGTCGTGTGCGCCGAGCTGTGCGGACTCGGGCACTCGACGATGCGCCAGAACGTGCGGGTGATCCCCGAGGACGAGTTCGACGGCTGGCTCGAGGAGCAGCGCGAGGCAAACGCGGCTGGCGGCGCCGCCGGGGGTGACGAGACACCGTGATTGGGTACCTTCTGGAGGCGCTGCGATGACTCTCACCCGTCGTCTCCTCGCCCCCGGCTGGTATCGGGCCGCGCTAGGCACCGCGGTCGGATTCGGCGTGGGCATGGCCCTCGTGGTCGTCGTCCGCGCGCTGTACGGCTGGGACCCGATCGTCGACTGGGACGCGATCATCACCGTCGGCGCGCTCATCGCCGCGCCGCTCGGCTACCTCGTCGGGATCGGATGCTTCGACTACTGGTTCTACTGGGCCTCCGGCAAGCCGACCCGGCCGGAGGACCACTCAGGCCACGGGGCGTACAGCTGGCGCGACTACTTCCGCGTCAACACCGACCACAAGGTCATCGGCATCCAGTACATCGTCACGACGTTCTTCTTCTTCGTCGCGGGCGGCCTGATGGCGATGCTGATGCGTGCCGAGCTGGCCCAGCCCGGCACGCAGTTCGTGGACCCGAACACCTTCAACGGGCTGTTCTCGGTCCACGCCTCGATCATGATCTTCCTGTTCATCATCCCGGTCTTCGCCGGGATCGCGAACTACGTCATCCCGCTGATGATCGGCGCGCCGGACATGGCGTTCCCGCGCCTGAACGCCCTGTCCTACTGGATGCTGCCGATCGGCGGCGTGATGATGCTGGCGAGCTACTTCGCCGAGGGCGGCGCCTTCGCCACCGGCTGGACCGCCTACGCACCGCTCTCGACCGAGACCCCGCTCGGCCAGCAGTTCTTCACGGTCGGCGTGCAGTTCGCCGGGGCCTCGTCGATCGCGACCGCGCTCAACTTCCTGGTCACGATCATCACGATGCGCGCGCCGGGCATGACGTTCTGGCGCATGCCGCTGCTGGTGTGGGCGAACTTCACTACCTCGCTGCTCGTCGTGATCGCCACGCCGTTCATCGCCGGCTCGCAGTTCTTCGTGCTGCTGGACCGTACGATCGGCACCCACTTCTTCGCGCCGTCGGCGAACGGAGACGTGCTGATGTACCAGCACGTCTTCTGGTTCTACTCGCACCCGGCCGTCTACATCATGATGCTGCCGGGCTTCGGGATCATCAGCGAGGTGATCTCGACCCACGCCCGCAAGCCGATATTCGGCTACCGGATGATGGCCTTCTCGCTCGTGGCCATCGTGATCCTGGGCTTTTCGGTGTGGGCCCACCACATGTTCGTGTCCGGCATGTGGAGCTGGCTGCGAATCCCGATGATGATCACGACGATGCTGATCGCGGTGCCGACCGGCATCAAGATCTTCTCGTGGCTGGGGACGCTGTGGAGGGGCGTGATCCACCTGCGAACGCCCCTGCTGTTCGCGCTCGGGTTCATCACGATGTTCACGCTCGGCGGGATCAGCGGCATCATGCTCGCGGTCATCCCGTTCACGATCCACGTGTCGGACACGTACTTCGTGGTCGCGCACATCCACTACGTGCTGTTCGGCGGATCCGTGTTCACGATCTTCGCCGGGATCTACCACTGGTTCCCGAAGATGACCGGCCGGATGTACGACGAGACGCTCGGCAAGGTGCACTTCTGGCTGTCGTTCGTCTTCTTCAACCTGACCTTCGGGCCGATGCACTTCGTGGGCATCGACGGCATGCCGAGGCGGGTGGCCGACTACGCCGAGCAGTTCGCCACGTGGAACGCGATCATCTCGATCTCGGCCTTCATCTTCGGCCTCTCGTTCCTCGTCTTCCTCTACAACATGGTCGCCTCGTGGCGGAACGGGCCCCTGGCCGACGGCAACCCCTGGCGCGCCCACTCGATCGAGTGGCAGGTCTCCTCGCCGCCACCGGTGTTCAACTTCGACGAGGTGCCGACCGTGGTGGGCGGCCCGTACGAGTACGGGGTCCCGGGCGCCGTGCACGCCGTGTTCAAGGAGAAGGCGCCGGCGGGCAGGACGGTGACCGCAGCGACGCCCGCGGGGGGTGGCGGCGCCCCGCCGCCGGTTGATGGCTGATCCCGAATGAAGCGCATCCTCGTGGTAGCCAACGAGACGGTGGCCGGCAGGCCGTTGATCGAAGCCGTCCGGGAGCGCGCCGGAGGGGACGAGATCGACGTGCGCGTGATCAGCCCGCAGAACCAGCCCAAGCACGGTTACGTGATCTACGACGAGATGGTGCGCGAGGCCGCCGAGAACAGGCTTCAGATGACGCTGGCGCTGCTGCGCGAGGCGGGCATCGAGGCGCACGGGCAGGTGGAGGACCCCGACCCGTACGCGGCGATCATGGATGCCCTGGGAGAGCAGGACTACGACGAGATCATCATCTCCACGCATCCCGAGACGCGGTCGGGCTGGTTGCGAGAGGGCCTCGTGGACCGAGTCAAGCGCGCCGCGCGGCGACCGGTCGAGCACGTGGTGGTCGACCTCGACGCGGAGCGAGACGACGTCAAGCGCACGCTCGTGGTGGCCAACCAGACCGTGGCCAGCGCCGAGCTGCTCGATCTGCTGCGCCGCAAGGCGGAGGAGGAACCGCGGCGCTTCATCGTGATCTGCCCCGAGTCGGGAGACGACAACGGCGCCGGCGCCGGCGCCGCCGAGCGGCTGGCCCATACCCTGCGCGAGCTCGAGAAGGCCGGGCTCGACGCGGTCGGGCAGGTCGCGCACCACGACCCCTACACGGCGATCCAGAACGCGCTGCAGTTCTACGCGCCCGACGACATAGTCATCTCGACCTTTCCGGAGACCCGCTCCGGCTGGCTGCGGAGCGATCTGGTGGGCCGCGTCGAGGCGTCCACCGGCAAGCCCGTCGAGCACGTCGTGAGCGAGGAGACCGCCTGATGGAGGCCGCCGCTCACACCGTCCACGAGGAGCATCACGGCCCGCCGGCAGCGAACGTGTCCTCGCGGGTCGAGGCCCAGTTCCTCGGGATGCTGCTTTTCATCATCTCGGAGATCATGCTCTTCGGAGCGTTCTTCACCGCCTACTTCTTCATCCGGGTGGTGGGAGAGGCGGACTGGCCGGCGCAGGGCGAGCATCTGCCGGTCGCGATCGCAGGCGTGAACACCGCGATCCTGCTCTCGTCGAGCTTCACGATGCACTGGACCCTCGAGGGCGTCCGCAACGAGAACCGGAACGCCCTCAAGATGGGCATCCTCACCACCTTCCTGCTGGGCCTGACGTTCCTCACGATCCAGGTCAACGAGTACATCCACATCGGCTTCTCGCCGGCCGACAACGCGCAGGGCACGATCTTCTACTGCCTGACCGGCCTGCACGGGGCCCACGTCTTCATCGGCCTCACGCTGCTCGCGATGGTGACGATCCGGGCCTTCCGCGGCCACTACTCGGCAAAGGAGCACCGCGGCGTCGAGGTGCCGGGCATCTACTGGCACTTCGTCGACATCATGTGGATCTTCGTCTTCAGCACGCTCTACGTTCTGTAGCCGTGCTCAACCCACTGCGCTCCGAGCAGGAGGCGTTCCGCTTCCTGATCTACGTGGTGATCGTGGTCGCCGTGGTGCTGGCGCTCGTGCTCGTGCTGCGGGCGATTCTTTGAACGCCGACCTCGAGCTGGCGGAGCGCGCCGCCCGGGCCGGCGGCGAGGTGCTCATGGCCTACTACGGGCGGGCGCCTGAGGGGCTCGGCTCGAAGTCATCGGACACGGACCTGGTGTCGGACGCCGACCGGGAGGCCGAGCGAGCGATCCGAGAGCTGCTCGAGCGCGAGCGGCCCGGCGACGGGCTGGTGGCCGAGGAGGGGTCGAGAAGCGAGGCGGAGAGCGGGCGCCGCTGGCTCGTCGACCCGCTCGACGGCACCGTCAACTTCCTCTACGAGCTGCCGGCCTGGGTGGTCAGCGTGGCGCTCGAGGACGCCGGCGGGCTTGCCGCCGGTGTCGTGCACGCTCCCGTCCTGGACGAGACCTTCTGCGCGGCCCGACGGGAGGGGGCCTGGATGGCGGAGAGCGGGCGGCGCCTCCGGGTGCGCGGCTGCGACCGCCTGGAGCGCGCCATCGTCGCCACCGGCTTCTCCTACCAGACCGCCCGGCGGGCGCGGCAGGCCGAGGCGGTCGCCCGGCTGCTGCCGCGGGCCAGCGACATCCGCCGCGCCGGCGCGGCCGCGCTCGATCTCGCCTGGCTGGCGGCGGGGAGGCTCGACGCCTTCTACGAGAGCGGCCTCAACCCATGGGACTGGGCGGCCGGCCACCTGCTGGTCGAGGAGGCGGGGGGCGCGATCCGATGGCTCGACGGGACTCCGCCCGTGCTGGTGGCCGCCGCGACCCCCGCGCTGCTGGACGAACTGGTCCCGGTGCTGGGCTGAGGAGGCGGCCGAGTCGGGGACCAACTCAGGCGGCGACCCGGAGAGGATCGCCGCGCTGGTCGGTCGGACCATCAGGCGCTCGCCGGTGCCCCGGCGAGGACGTCCCTAAGCGCCGTGTGTCTTGATCGCGTGTCGCTCTTCCGCCCACTGAGCGGTTGCGAACGATCCGGTGGGGACGTTTTCGACGACGATGCGTGGACTGCGGCTGCTGTAAAAGCTGCCCACCTCATAGGACCACGTCTGGTCATCGGAGTGCGCGTTCCCGGTGTCACGACGGTTGATGTGCGACATGCGAGGTCTCCTCGGTTGGTTTGTCTGCAGTCATCTCGTCCTGCTGCCCCGAAGAAGATCACGACCCGCTGACAATCCGCTGACGTTTCGCTGACGGGGGATGTCAGCGCACTGGTTGGAGCGGCTCCACAGGGCCGCTCGGCAGGCGCCTGGCGTGTACCCCCCTCTCGCTTCTTGTTGGGGCGATCCGTCGCAAGCCGTGCCAACCGGTCCGGCCGCCCACCTCACGAGTGTGGGCTGTCTAAGTCACGCATATGGCGCTTTTGACAGCCCACACGGATTCCGCGGCTACCGTTTCCTCTACCGCGCCGGCGGCCGAGGCAAGCCTCCCAGGTGCCGGTACCACCAACACCACCTGAGCCCAACGGCAAGCGAGGGGGTGCGTGTACTAGCCGCCCTCGAGCAGATATTCGGCCAGCGTCTGCAGCTGCTCGTCGTTCAGGCGGCCCTCGTAGGACGGCATCACGCCGGCCTGGAAGCCCTCGGCGACCACGGCGTCCGGGTCGATCACGGACTCCCGGACGTAGTCCTCGGGCGAGCCCTCCTGCTCGCCGGCCGCCTGGGCCAGCTCGTCGAGGCTCGGCCCGATGTTCCCGGAGGCGTTCGCCTTGGCCAGGGTGTGGCATGCCGCGCAGCCGGCGGCGGTGAAGATCTGCTCACCCGTGGTGGCGCCGGCGAGTCCAGCCTGGGCGAGCGCGCCCTGGTCCTCGCCCGTCTTGGCCGCCGCGAAGCCGACGTAGGCGGCCACGTCGCGTGCGTCGTCGCCGGTGAAGATCTCCGCCGGCATCGCGCTGTTCTTGCGGGGGTTGAGGATCTGATCGTGCACGATGCCCTCGACCGTCTCGCGGTCCATCCCGTCCGCGAGCGCCGAGCGGAAGGCCGCGTCGAGGTCGGGGCCGGTGGTGCCCTGCGTGCCCGCCCGGCCGAGGACGTGGCACGTGCCGCACTTCTCGGTGAACAGCGCCTTGCCGTTCGAGAGGTCGGCCTCGTCGCGGCCACAGGCGGTAAGCGACAGCGCGGCGGAGGTCACCACCATCGCTGCCAGCAACCATCTTGCCGTGTTCCGGGCGAGGCTCACGGGGGCGGAAGACTATCCGCTTGCGCGGCCGCGATGACCCCCTCCGCGACGCTCTCCCACGAGTAGCGCCGGGCCGCCTCGGCGGCCAGCGCGCTCCTGGCGCGCTCCCGTTCGGCGGGGTCCAGCGCGAGCCATCTCACCAGCTTCTCCGCTATCTCCTCGACCGCCCGCGGGCCCACCTCGAACGAGAGGAGCGCGCGCAGCTCCTCGGGCAACGCCGGCGCCAGCGTGGCCGTCACCTCGGCCATCCCGGAGTGGCCGGCGGAGAGCGGAAGCACCCCGCACGCCGCCGCTTCCGCGGCCACCATCCCGAAGGCCTCGGGGAACGTGCTGGGCATCACCTGGGCCTCGCAGGCGGGCAGCAGGGCGGGAAGGTCGTCGTGCTCGAGCCGGCCGGTGAAGTGGATCCGGTCGGCCGCAGCCGGTGCCGCCGCGAGCCACTCGCCGTCGGCACGGTCGAGGAAGGCCCGCAGGTACTTCAGCTCGCCGGGGGGCCCGCCCTCGAGCTCGCGGCCGCGCTCGGCGATGTCGCGCAGGTCGTCGAGGTCGCGCCCGCGCAGGGCCTCCACGAAGCGGTCCAGGGCGTCCCGGTAGGTGCCGAACCCCACGATCACCAGCCGGGCGTCCGGCACCCGCGCCACCACCAGCGGCCAGGCTGCCAGCAGCAGGTCGACGCCCTTCGACACGATCAGCTTGCCTACGAAGCTCACGATCCGGTCCCGGTCCGGGTCGAGCAGGCGGAGCGCCGCCGCGGCGCCCCGCTCGCCGCCCCACGGGGACGCCTCGCCCGAATCCAGGCGGTCGGCGAGCCCGTCGAGGTCGGCGGTGCCGGGGCGAAACGAGTGCACGTCCACGCCCGGCGGCCCGAGCCTGGTCCGGTCGGGAAGCGAGGGCTCTTCCTCCAGCACCTCCCAGAGGCTCTCGGCGGTGTGGCGCGAGCCCACCAGCACCGACGCCGCGGCACGCACGCCCTCGAGCGCGAAGGGCACGAACCGCTGGGGATTCGGACGCACCGTGTACTCGAGCGCGCTGCCGTGCACCTTCACCGCGAACGGCGTGCGCCCGCCCAGCCCCCGGGCGAGGATCACCGGGTTCATCACGAGATGGTTGGCGAGGGCGACATCGCACTCGGGAGCGGCGCGGACCGCGGCCACGTTGGCATCGATGTAGTGATCGAGCTCCGCGTCGCTCAGCTCCGGATAGGGCTTGGCGTCGAAACCCTCGTAGCGGTCGGCCACGTAGACCGGCAGGACTCGGCCGATGTCCGGGTTGTGGACGGTAACCCCCTCGGGAGCGTCCCAATGGCGGTCCTGGCACAGCAGGTGCACCTCGTGGCCGAGCCTCGCCAGCGCCCGTGCCAGGCTGGCGTTGTAGATGTTGCTGCCCGTGCCGCGCAGCAGGTATCCGTGAGCGATGAGGATCCGCACGTGCGGCTATTCTTCCGCGCCCATGCCTCCCCGCCAGAAGTATCGCCTGCGCGCCCGGTCGGACCGCGAGATCATCCGCGAGGCCGAGCCGGGCAAGCGCTACATCGACCGGGAGTCGGGCGAGGAGCTGCGCGTGGTCGGCGCCGTGCTGCCGCTGGCGCCGTCGCCGAGCGACCTGCCCTATTCCGTGGAGAACCTGAGGCTCTGCGGTTGTTCCCTCGAGCAGCTCGTCCAGAGGGACCTGAACGACTGCCCCCACTGCGGCCGGCGCCTACCGGCCGTCGAGCGCTGATCGCCCGCCTCGCCGCACTCCTCCTTGCCGCGCTGCTTGCGGCGGGGGTCGCCTCCGGCTGCGGCGGCGACGACGAGCCCGCCGCGCAGCCCCCGGCCACCCTCCCCGACCTGACGGTGCCGCAGACCGACGAGGCTCCGCCGCCCGAGCCTCAGACCGAGACGATCGCCCCCGCGCCGCCGGAGCCCGAGCCGGCGCCCGCGCCCGCGCCTGAGCCCGAGCCGGTCCCGCCGAGCACCGACGGCGGTGCACCCGCCCCGGCGCCGGAGCCCCCCGCGGACACACCGGAGAACGACACGCCTCCGCCGGCGGACAGCCCGGCAGAGCGCTTCGAGGAGTTCTGCGACGAGAACCCGGGCGCCTGCGGCTAGTGGTGATGCGTCGGCACCGGCGACCTCGGCCGGCGCACGCGTGACGGCAACGGCGATCTGATCGGCGGCTCCGCCCCGCGTCTGCGAGTCGGGTGGGAGGGACCGTCGTGCGACCGGTCGCGGCCCCTTCCGGGCCCCCAGCGCCCGAGCGGCAGCCGGATGCCGTCGCCGCCCGGCCCGTCCCTGCCGGGACGCGGATCGGGGCCCTCGCCCCCGCCGCCGTCGTCGCCCTTGGAGTCGTCGTCGTCGTCGCGCAGCCGGAAGAACCAGATCAGCCACACGATCAGCAAGCCGACGTCGAAGACCCGAAAGCCGACCATGAAGATCCACCCCTCGGTGGTCACGGAGTCGATGCTAGCGCGGTCGGGGGGCGCCGGGTAGTGCTATTCGCCCTACTCGCTACCCGACTCGTCGGTCGGCTTCGGGTCCGGCACGTAGGTGGCGGTATAGAGCAGGCGCTCGCCCTTCCAGGTACAGCCGAACACGTCTATCGAGCGCAGCTCTGAGATGGCGTACTGCTGACCCAGGTCGCTGCAGCGTCCCTTGGGCCGCGAAACGCGCCACCAGTTGGCGCGCGCCACCTCTGTAACGAACATCGGCGCCCAGGTCGGAACGGTGATCCCGATCCAATTGCCCTTTCTGACTCGAAGCGGCTCCTGCAGCACGAATGTCGGAGTCGAGCCGAAGTAGCGGTCCAGCTCGAACACCTCACTCTGCGCCACGAGGCGGTAGTTGAGGCGGGTCCTCCGCGTATCGCCGCGGCGCAGCACCGAGAGGCGAACCTGCGAGGGCGAGCCGTAGTCGTCGAAGAAGTCCAATTGCTCGGCGGTCGGGTCGCCGAGCGTGACGGTGAAGGCCACGATGTATCCGGCGCGACGGATGTAGTACGGGTGCTTGGGCCCGCCCGCGGCGCGGCCCTGCAGCCCGGTCATGCGCACGGCTGCCGCGCACGGATCCTCCGGGCAGCCCGGCTCGACCGGATCGGCCACCGACCCAAGCTCCACGATCCGGGCGGACGCGGGCGCCGGCAGCGCGACCACACCGGCCACGGCGGCGATCACCAGGAGAAGTCGCTTCATGGCCGGAGTTCCAACACTCGGTTCGCTGGCTAGTTGCGCTTCTCTCTTATTTGTACCGGTAGGTGATCCGTCCCCTGTCGAGGTCGTACGGCGACAGCTCGATCTTGACTCGGTCCCCCGGCAAGATGCGGATGTAGTGGCGCCGCATCTTGCCGGAGATGTGCCCGAGGACCTCGTGCCCGTTGTCGAGCTGGACCTTGAACATCGTGTTCGGGAGGGCCTCCACGATCTCACCCTCCATCTCGATCTTCTCTTCCTTGGGCACGAGCGGGGAAACGCCTCAGATGAGGCGTACGTTCACCGCCTTCGGTCCCTTGTCGCCCGACTCCTCCTCGTACTCCACCTTCGAGTTCTCCGCCAGGGACTTGAAGCCCTGTCCGTCGATGCCGGTGTAGTGGACGAACAGGTCGCGGTCACCATCATCGGGTGTGATGAAGCCGTAGCCCTTCTCGTCGTTGAACCACTTGACGGTTCCGGTAGGCACTGAGACTGCCCCTTCCTGCGTGTGCCCGGTCCTGCGAGTCCCGATGCACCTGCATATCCTGACTACGCCGGCCCTCGCCGGCCCAACAGGCGAGACGCTACCAAGAGAGCAATCCGCGCGCACTCGGACGAGCCGAGTCTTGCGGCACGGCGCGGCCGACTGAGGTGGTCAGCGCCCCGTGAACCTCGCCTTGCCGGGCCCGTCGGCCAGGAACGACCGCACGGCGCCCTGCAGGTCCTCCGTCTCGAAGAGCGGAGCGCCGATCGAAGCGGCATGCTGGTCCGCGCCGCGCACGCCGTGCTCCAGGTAGGCCCGCACCATCCGCTTCGTAGCGACATGGGCCCTGGTCGGGCCGGCCGCCAGGCGCTTCGCGAAGCGCAGCGACTTCTCGGCGAGCTGACCGCCTGGGAGCACGCGGTTGAGCACGTTCCAGCGCTCGAGGGTGGCGGCGTCGTATAGGCCTGCGCTCATCACGAACTCACGCGCCCGCGCGGGGCCGGCGCGCTCGGCGATGCGCTGCGTGCCGCCCATCAGCGGCGTGAGCCCCACCACGGCCTCGACGAGCCCGAACTGAGCCGACTCGGCCGCCCAGATCAGGTCGCAGGCAAGCGACAGCTCGAGCCCGGCGGTGAGGCAGAGGCCGTGCACCGATGCGAGCGTCGGGAAGGGCAGCTCCTCGATGCGGTGGGTCACGGCGATGAGATCGGCGACGAACTGCTCGGCGTCGGCTTCGGAGAGGCCGTCGAAGACGTTCACGTCGGCGCCACCCGTGAAGTAGTCGCCCTCTGCCCTGACGAGGAGCGCGCGCACGCCGTCAGTCTCGTCGAGGGCGGCGAGGACGTCGGCGACCATCTCGCGGCCGAAGAGGTTGAGCGGCGGATCGTCGAGGACGAGGAGGCCTACGTCACCGTCGCGCTCGAGCCTGGCCCTAGCCACCGCGGAGCTCAGCGGCCACTTGGGACAGCGTGTCGCGCTCGGCCGCGCGCGGCCGCACCGGCAGCTGGAGCGGGTCGTCGTCGTAGCGCGGGATCACGTGGACGTGCAGGTGGAAGACAGTCTGCCAGGCGGCGGGCTCGCAGCAGTTCAGCAGGTTGACCCCGTCGCAGCGGAGCCGCTCGCGCATCGTGAGAGCCAGCCGCTTGGATGCCTCCGCGGCGTTGCGGAGGTCCTCCTCGGGGGCCTCATAGAGGTTCTTGGAGTGGTTGCGCGGCACCACCAGCGCATGGCCGCGCGTCCAAGGGTTGAGGTCCATGAAGGCGATCGTGTGGTCGTCCTCCTGGACGACCTCGGCGGGCAGCTCGCCCGCCACGATCTTGCAGAAGATGCAGTCGTCCGCCATGGGCCGGGAACTTACACTGCCCCAGGCGTGATCCAGGGCTTCAGAGCCAGCCGATGCGCCTGAAGTAGCGGTACAGCGCGAAGCAGATGACCGCCATCACCGCCAGCACCAGCGGATAGCCGAACGTCCAGCCGAGCTCCGGCATGTGCTCGAAGTTCATTCCGTAGATCGCGGCGATCATCGTCGGCACCGCCAGGATCGCCACGATCGCGGATATCCGGCGCACGTCCTCGTTCTGCCGCACGGTGACCTGAGCCAGATTGGCCGAGAGGACGCTGGTGAGCATGTCTCGGTAGCTCTCGAGCTGCTCGTGAGCGCGAAGCAGGTGGTCGTTCACGTCGCGAAAGTAAGTGCGAACGTCCTTGTGGATCACCTCGTAGCGCCCCTCAGCGAGGTGGTCGATGGGATCCACGAGCGGTCCCACGGCCTGGGTGAACTCGAGCACCTCGCGCTTGAGCTTGTAGATCCGCTCGGCCGGGTTGGCGCGCCGGCCCGAGAACACCTGGTTCTCGATCTCGTCGATGTCCTCGCCGAGCCCGATGAGCGCCGGGGCATAGTCGTCCACGACCTTGTCGACGATTGCGTGCAGCACGGCGCCCGGACCATGGCCGAGCAGCTCGGGATCCTCCTCGAGGCCGTGGCGCACGTCCTTCAGCTCGCTCGCCTCGCCGTGCCTGACGGTGATGATGTAGTCGTGGCCGAGGAAGATCAGGATCTCGCCGAGCCTCACGACCTCCTCGGGGTCCACGTAGCGCGCGGTCTTGAGGACGATGAACACCATGTCGCCGTAGACCTCGAGCTTGGGCCGCTGGTGGGCGTGGATGGCGTCCTCCACGGCCAGATCGTGGAGCTCGAACTCGCGCCGGATCGAGTCGAACTCGTCCTCGGTCGGCTCGTACAGCCCGATCCAGGTGAAGGCTCCCGGCCGGCGGCAGGCCTCCATCGCCTCGTGCACCGGCACAGCGCCGTCGCGGCGCCGGCCCTCCTCGTAGACCGCGCAGTCGACGATCATGAGACCAGCCTACGCGCCACCGCGACCGCCTCGTCGCGCGTGGTCACCTCGCCCGCGTAGACGGCCTCGGTCAGCTCGGCCAGCAGCCGGCCGAGCTCCGGCCCGGGCTCGATGCCGAGCTCGCGGGCCAGCTCGTCGCCCCGGATCGGCACGGCCGGGGGGCCGTGCTCGCGCCAGTCGAGCGCCGCCCGCATCAGCTCCCGGGCCAGCTCCAGGTGGGCCTCGGTGGCCTCCTCGGCACGGCGACCGCGCGTGGCCAGCCGATCGGCGCACGAGAGCAGAGTGACCTCCACCTCGACCGGGCTGGTTCGGGCCAGGTAGCGGAAGACCTCCCGCCGGCCGAGCGGCCGCTCGTGGACGAGGAAGCCGAGCACCAGGTGGTGGCGCGTGAGGCCCTCCAGGAAGCGGGCCAGGCGCTCGCTCGTGCGCAGGCGGCGGCAGACCGAGCGCACCATCCGCTCCCCGAGCCTGTCGTGCCCCATGAAGGTCACCCGCCCGTCCGGCCTGGTCGCGCGGGTGGCCGGCTTGCCGATGTCGTGCAGGAGCGCGCCGAAGCGAAGGGCCTGGGCGCGGGTGAGCTCGTCGGCGAGCGGCTCGTCGAGGATCCGCCCGACGCGGCCGGCGTCCGCGCCGAACAGCTCGCGGAGCCGGCCCTCGACCTCGATCTGCATGGCGAGCACCTCGAGCGTGTGGTCGTACACGTCGAGGTGGTGGTAGCGCGACTGCTCCACGTCGTGGAGGTCGCTCAGCTCCGGCAAGACGGCCCGAAGCAGGCCAAGACGGTCGGCGAGCTCGACCCCGGTGAGTGCGCCGTCCGCGATCACGAGCCGCCGCAGCTCGGCGAAGACCCGCTCGCCGGCGGCATCCGCCACGCCCGGCGCCGCAGCCGCCGTGAGGCGCTCGGTCTCCGGATCGGGCACGAAGCCGAGCTCGGCGGCGAAGCGGGCGAGCCGCAGCGGGCGCAGCGGGTCGCGCTCGTAGGCCTCCGGTCCGAGCACGCGCAGGACGCGCGCCTCCAGGTCCCGGCGGCCGCCCAGCGGGTCGATCAGCTCACCGACCGCAAGTCCGAGCTCCGCGGGCACACGCGCCTCGCGCGCCATCGCGTTGACCGTGAAGTCCCGCTTTTCGAGGTCCTCCTCGATCGTCTCACCCTGAAGCGGAGAGAAGTCCCAGACGTGGCCGCCGCCCCGGTCCACCACCCGCCACGCCCCGAAGGCCTCGGACAGCCGGAACACCGGGCCGCCAACCTTGTCGGCGACAGCGCGGGCCACCGGCGCGGGGTCGCCGGCCACCGCCACGTCCACGTCGCGCACCGGCCGCCCGAGCAGCTCGTCGCGCACGGCGCCCCCGACGAACCAGGTGTCGCTCACCGCACGTGCTCGCGGCGCACCCGCGGCAGGAGGCCGGTCGTGACCTCGTAGTTGATGGTCCCGAGCCGCCGCGCCACCTCCTCCGCCAGGATCCGCTCCTCGCCCTGCGCTCCGATCAGCACCACGGGATCCCCCACCTCCACGTCGGTGTCGGCGCCCAGCCGCACGGTCACGTTGTCCATGCTGACGGTGCCCACGAGGGGATGCCGGCGGCCGCGGATCAGCACGTCGCAGTCGTTCGTGAGCCCGCGCCGCCAGCCGTCGCCGTAGCCGATCGGGACCGTGGCGACCCAGCACCTCTCCTCGGCCGTCCAACGGCGGCCGTACCCGGCCGAGTCGCCCGGCTCGAAGCGGCGCACCGCGCCGACCCAGGAGTGGAGCGAGAGGGCGGGCTCGAGCCCGTGCGCGGCCGGGTCTTCGTGGAAGGGGTCCATCCCGTAGATCGCTATGCCGCAGCGGACCATGTCGAAGTGCGAGGCCGGCTCGCGGAGAGCGGCGGCGCTGTTCGCGGCGTGCGCGGTCAGGTCGTCGCGCCCCACGGCCTCGACGAAGCGCCGAAACCCCTCGAGCTGCGCCGGGAACAGGTCGTCGCCGCGCTCGTCGGCGGTGGCGAAGTGGGTCATCAGGCCCGTCACGTTCGGCCGCGCCGCCAGCCGGAGCGCCTCCGCGCGGTCCTTGGTGCCGAGCCGGCCCATCCCGGTATCGAGCTTCACGTGCACGCGCGGGGCCGCGTCCGCGACCTCGTCCGTCCACGCGACCACGTCGGCGTCGGCGTCCAGCGCCACGTGCAGCTCGTCGCGGGTGAGCGCGCCCATCACCAGCACCGGCGCGTCCACGCCCTGCCCGCGAAGCTCGAGCGCCTCGTCGGCGGTGGCCACCGCCAGCCAGGTGGCGCCGCCCGCGAGCGCGGCACCGGCCACCGGGCCGTGCCCGTATCCGTTTGCCTTGACCACCGCGCAGAGCGGCTTCGGCAGCCGGGCGCAGTTGCGCTCGATGGCGCCGAGGTCGACCTTGGCGAGCGCCCGATCGCTGCCGATCACGCGGCGAGCGCGCCGAGAACGTCGACGCGGGTGACCACGCCGACCAGACGCCCGTCCTCGATGGGCTCCGGATCCATGATGTCTCGCACCACTGCGGCCATTCGGGGCGTGAGGCTAGCGGAGGGTCAGGCCGTGAGGCAGTGCATCGATCACGTCGCCCGCCATCACGTGGTCGGCGCCGAAGCGGCGCGCCGCGACCCGCGCCGCCAGCACGTGCGCCAAGGCGCCCAGGCATGCTGCCTCGAAGGCCGGGAGCCCCTTGGCCAGCAGCGCCCCGATCAGCCCCGACAGCACGTCGCCGGTACCCGCGGTGGCGAGCGCCGGGGTGCCCCCCGGGTTGACCGCCACCTCGCCGCCCGGCAGCGCCACGATCGTGTCGTCGCCCTTCAGCAGCACCACCGCACCGCTCCGCTCGGCCGCCTCGCGGGCGTGGGCGAGCCGGTGACGCGCCACCTCCTCCGAGTCGAGCTCGAGCAGCCGGCCGAGCTCGCCCTCGTGCGGCGTGAGCACGGTCGGCGCCTCGCGCCCGCGAAACAACTCGAGCCTGCCGGCGTGGGCGTTCAGGCCGTCGGCGTCGACCAAGAGCGGCGCCTCCACCCGGCCCGCCACGCCGCGGGCGAACTCCTGCGCGCCCTCCTCGCGGCCGAGGCCCGGGCCGAGCACCACAGCGCCTGCCCGCTCGGCCATCTCCTCCACCACCTGCACGCCCTGGGGGGTGTGGAATCCGTTCGCGTCCGGAAGGCCCCGGCTCATCTGCTCCAGCAGCCGCAGGTCCACGGCGGGCTGCACCGGACCGGGCACAGCCACCTGCACGTAGCCTGCCCCGGCGCGCTGGGCCGAGCGTGCGGCCATCGTGGGCGCCCCCGTGAGTCCCAGGGAGCCGCCGGCCACCACCACCACGCCGGAGGCGAACTTCGATCCGCTGCGCGACCGGCGCGGGTAGAGCTCCAGCACGCGCTCCGAGATCAAGCCCGCGCGCGCCGCCCCGGGCGCCCCCCGCGGGATGCCTATCTCGACGGTCTCGACGCGTCCCGCGTGCTCCTTTCCCGGCTCGACGTACAGCCCGAGCTTGGGACCGTGGAACGTGGCCGTGGCGGCGGCGGACACCGCCTCCCCCTCCACCTCGCCGCTGGAGGCGTTGACGCCCGACGGGACGTCACAGGCCACCACCGGCGCGTCCTGCGCGTTGATCGCGGCGATGGCCGAGGCGAGCGGCTCCCGCGGCGAGCCCTCGAACCCGGTGCCGAGCAGGGCGTCGACCACCACGCCGGACCCGTCGAGCCGCTCGGGGACGAAGGGCTCCGGCGGTGCGCCCGGCAGCCGGTCCAGGTTCACGCGGGCGTCGCCCCGCAGGTCGCCCAGGTCAGCCGCCGCGAGCACGTCGACCTCGTGACCCTCCTCGCGCAGCAGCCGGGCCACCACCAGGCCGTCGCCGCCGTTGTTGCCCTTGCCCACCACGACCCGTACGGGGCCCGGCCGCGCCTCGGCCGCCGTGACCCGGGCCAGGCCGATGCCCGCCCGCTCCATCAGGTCGAGGGAGGGCACCCCCTGCTCGTCGATCGCCCAGGCGTCGGCGGCGCGCATCTCGGCCGCCTCGAAGAGCGGGTCGAGCCAGTCCCTCATCGGACGGCGGCCACGGCGGCCGCGTGCGTCGCGGTGTGCGTCAGCGACACGCTCACGGTCGCCCCGAGCTCGGCCGCGCGCGCGGCCGCGCTGCCGCTGAGCCTGACCTCCGGTGCGGCCGCGGTGGCGATCACCTCCACGTCCCGGAAGCTCCAGGCCGTCAGCCCCAGCGCTTTCGCCACAGCCTCCTTCGCGCAGAAGCGGGCCGCCAGGTGCATGACCGGCCTCGCTCGATTGGACGCGTACTCCCGCTCCGCCTCGGTGAACAGCCGCTCGGCGAGCCGCGGCCTCCGCTCGAGCGCCTGCTCCAGACGCTCCACCTCGAGGAGGTCGATGCCGACGCCGCTCACGGCGGCGCAAGCTACCAAGGGGGTGCGTCAGCGCGGCACGGTGAAGCGGAACGCGCTTCCGCCGTGCTCGCCGGCCTCGACCCAGATCCGCCCGCCGTGAGCCTCGACGATGCGCCGGCACACCGCGAGCCCGATCCCCGCACCCTCGGTCGCGGAGTCGGCCCGGGAGAACATGCCGAAGATCCGGCTCGCCTGCTCGGGGTCGACGCCCGACCCGTTGTCACGCACCGTCACCACCCACTCCTGGCTGTCCTGCAGGGCGGACACCTCCACTCGAAGCGGCGCCTCGCCGCGGAACTTGACGGCGTTGCCGACGAGGTTCTGGAACACGCGCCGCAGCTGCCCGGGGTCGCCCTCGACCTCCGGCAGCTCGCCGATCTCGAGCGTGGCGCCGGCTCTCTCCAGGCTCGGACGCAGATCCTCTGCCGCCTCGGCCATCAGCCGCCCCAGCGCCACCTGCTCGGTGCGCAGCTCGCCCGCCTGGGCGTAGACGAGGACGCCGTCGATGAGGTCGCGGGCGCGCTCGGTGCTCGCCCTCAGCCGGCGAAGCACCTCGGCCGACGGCGGCTCCTCGGCACGGCGCTCGAGCATCCCGACCAGAAGCGCGATGCCGGCCACCGGCTCGCTCAGGTCGTGGGCGACCACGTCGGCATAGCGGCGCAGGTCAGCCTCCATCCGCCGCTGGGCCGTGACGTCGGTGAGGAAGTTCACTAGGCCGTCGCCGAGCTTGGCGCTTCGCTCGACCCAGGTGCCGAGCATGTACCCGTCGCCGAACGGCGTGTCGTAGGTGACCTCGTGGACCCACGGCTCGCCCGAGTCGCACACCCTGACGTAGGCGTCGAAGGCGCGGCTCCCGCGCATCGCCGGGAGGGCCTCCAGCAGGGTGTAGCGATCCCGCGTCTCCGCCGGCAGCCGGAAGGCGCGCAGGATCGAGGGGTTCCCGTAGCCGAACGAGAAGTCGACGATCCGCCCCGCTTCGTCGCGAACGGCCCACAGGACGCCCACCGCTTCGGGGAAGCCGTCGAACAGCGCGCGGAACTGGGCGGCGCCCTGCTCGCCGAGCAGCTCGACGAGCTTCGGATCCTCCCCCCAGTGCTCCGGCTCGAAGATGGGATCCCGTTGCGCCACCACGCGCGAAGATTAGGTGGCGCCGCCGGCGCATCTAGACTCGTTGCCGTGTCGTTCCAGCGCGGAATCGACGGACCGGACTCGGTGCGGCCTGAACCGGCCGGGCGCCGCGACATCCGGATTCACAGGTACAGGACCACCAGCACCTCGGTCCTGGCGGTGGGAACCCTCGCCTGCCCCGAGTGCGACGCACCGATCGCACCGCCCCCCTCCGCGCTCTCGCCGGCGGATCCGCTCGGATGCGGCTTCTGCGAGCACGCCGCCGCGGTGCGCGACTTCCTCTCGCTGGCGCCACCGCCCCGGCCGGCGCGAGTGGTGGTGCGTGTCCGACACGCATGGCGACGCTGAGCGCCAAGGAGCGAGCGCAGCTTCCCGACAGCGCGTTCGCCTACATCGACTCGAGTGGCAAACGGCGGCTGCCGATCCACGACGCGTCGCATGTCCGGAACGCCCTGGCGCGCTTCGGCCAGGTGGCGTTCGAGGACGAGGCCGCGCGGGACAGAGCCCGCGGCCGTCTGCTCAGAGCGGCCAAGAAGCACGGGATCATGCCCATCGGGTTCATCAGCGCTCAGCTGCAGCCGGACCGGAAGCTGCCGACCGGCAACGTCACGTTCCTGCTGAGCGACATCGAGGGCTCGACCGGCCTGCTCGCCCGTCTCGGGGATGAGTACGGCGTCGTTCTCGCGGACGTCCGCCGCCGCGTCCGCGCCGCGGTGCAGCGGGCCGGCGGGCGCGTGGTGTCGGCCCGCGGTGACGACAGCTTCGCGGCGTTCACGCTCGCCCCCGCCGCCTTGGAGGGCGCGCTTGCGATCCAGCGCGCCATGCGGGCGGGCCCCTGGCCTGGCGGCGCCGAGGTGCGGCTGCGCATCGGCCTCCATCGCGGCCGTCCACAGCTCAACGAAACGGGCTACGTCGGCCTCTCGGTCCACGCGGCCGCCCGCATCTGCTTCGCGGCGCACGGCGGCCAGATCGTGTTGTCCTCCGCCGTCCGCGCGGCGGTTGGAGAGTCGCTCCCGGAGGGGGCCGGCCTCACCGGCCTCGGCGCATGGCGGTTCCGCGGCCTCCCGGAGCCGCTCGAGATGTTCCAGCTGGACGCTCCGGACCTGACCGCGGACTTTCCGGCGCTCCGCTCGGCAGTTCCCGTCGACTGAGGCGCTCATGGGCCGCGCGCGCTCTCGCGGGCGGAGCGTCAGACCCTCGACCGGCTGACGGACCGGGCGCTGTGAAGCCCACCGTCCGGCCTAGGTGTTCATATGGAACACCAGGATCTGACAGTCGCTTAAAAGAGCGTCCCCTCGCGGCAGGTCGCCGCGTCCGGCTGCCGCCGCGCCCCCGGACCCGGCCTCAGCCCTCCCATGCCCGGCGCGCGCTGTCGCGGGGGGGACCGGTCCACCTGGTAGTCACCAGCCGGCAGATCTTGTGAACCGCGCCCTCGGCCACCACCACGTCCCCCTCCTCGACGAGCCTGCTCACCTGGATCTCCGGCAGCCCGGGGGTGGCGTCGTTGTGGATCGCTCCCTCGAAGCCCTCGATCCCGCTCAGGGAGAACAGCGGGGGCATCTCCCGCGCTTGTGGTCGGTCACTACTCGACCGTGACGGTCTTCGCCAGGTTGCGCGGCTGGTCCACGTTCAGGCCTCGCGCGCGGGCGATGTGGTACGCCAGCAGCTGCAGCGGGACGATCGCAAGGATCGGCTGCAGCAGCCAGTCGGTGCGCGGGATCGCGATGGTCTCCTCGGCTTCCACCTCGGTGCCGTCCGTCACGATCGCGATCACGTGGGCGCCGCGGGCGCGCACCTCGGCGATGTTCGACGCCACCTTGTCGAGCACGGGCGATTCGGTCGCCACGCAGACCACCGGTGTCCGCTCGTCGAGCAGGGCGATCGGGCCGTGCTTCATCTCCCCGGCCGCATAGGCGTCCGTCGGGATGTACGAGATCTCCTTCAGCTTCAACGCGCCCTCGAGGCAGATCGACAGACCCACGTGGCGGCCGAGGTAGAGGAAGAAGCCGGCGTCCTGCCAGTGCTGAGCGATGGCACGCACCGGCTGCTCGATCTCGTCGAACATCTCGCCGATCAGGTGGGGAATCCGCCGCAGGTCTGAGACCAGGCTGCGCATGACGTCCGGCTCGAGCGTGCCGTGCAGCCCGGCCAGCTTGAGGGCGAAGAGCTGCATGACCGCCACCTGGGCCACGAACGTCTTGGTCGCGGCCACGCCGATCTCCAGCCCGGCGCGGGTGAAGATCACCCCGTCGGAGTCGCGGGTCGCCTGACTACCCATGATGTTGGTCACGGCGAGCACCTTGGCGCCGCGCTCGCGCGCCAGCCGCATCGCCGCGAGCGTGTCCGCCGTCTCGCCGGACTGCGAGATCCCGATCACGAGGTCCCGCTCGGACAGGACCGGGTTGCGGTAGCGGAACTCCGAGGCGATGTCCATCTCCACGGGCCTGCGCGCCCACCACTCGATCGCGTAGCGACCCACCAGGCCGGCGTGGTACGACGTGCCGCAGGCCACGATGACGACCCGGCGCACGTCGCGCAGGAAGTCGTCCGAGATGCCGATGTCGCCCAGGTCGACGCCGCCGTCGCGCAGGCGGCCGGCGAGCGTCTCGGCGACGGCGTCGGCCTGCTCGTGGATCTCCTTGAGCATGAAGGTCTCGTAGCCGCACTTCTCGGCGGCCTCGTCGTCCCAATCGACCTCGTCCACGTCGCGCTCGATCGGGCCGCCCTCGCTGGGCTCGATGAAGCGCGCCCCGTCCGGCGTGATCTCCACGATCTCGCCGTCTTGGACCAGCTGCACGCGGCGCGTCTCCGCGAGGAACGCGGGAATCGCCGAAGCTATGAAGCTCTCGCCCTCACCCACCCCCACCACCAGCGGACACTCCTTGCGCGCCCCGACGATCACGCCGGGATGGTCGGCCGACATCGCGACGAAGGCGTAGTGGCCGCGCAGCTCGTTGTAGGCGAGGCGCACCGCCTCCGCCAGGTCGCCGGTCTGCTCCAGGTGCTCCGCGACGAGGTGCGCCACCGCCTCGGCGTCGGTCTCTGACGTGTACTCGGCGCCGCCGGCGATCAGCCGCTCGCGCAGGGCGGCCCAGTTCTCGACGATCCCGTTGAGCGCGATGTGCACGCGGCCCGAGGTGTCCCGCAGCGGATGCGCGTTGGCCTCCGTCACACGCCCGTGGGTGGCCCAGCGAGTGTGGCCGATCCCCGTCGAGCCGCGCAGGTCCCCGTTGGTCGACGCCACCGCGTCGCGCAGCCGCTCGAGGTTCCCCACCGCGTGGACGCTCCCGACCGAGCCGTTACGGATCACCGACAGGCCGGCCGAGTCGTAGCCGCGGTACTCGAGCCGCCGCAGTCCCTCCATCAGGAGGTCACGGCACTCGCGCGGCCCTACGTATCCGATGATTCCGCACATGAGACGGTGATCAGCCTAGTTCTGCCTTTACCAGGTTCGCCAGCCGATCAACGATTTCCTCGCACTCGTCCTCGCGCGGGGCCTCCACCATCACCCTCACGACCGGCTCCGTTCCGGACGGGCGCACCAGCACGCGGCCACGTCCCTCGAGCCTGGCCGCCTCCTCGTCCACCGCCGCCCAGACTCCGGTCGCACCCTCGAGCGCGTCGCGGTCCGCCACCCGCACATTGACGAGGCGCTGCGGGAGCTTCTCCATCGCGTCGCGGTGGGCCAGGTCGCGCTCGCCGAGCGCCTCCAGCGCGAGCAGCGCCGCAGCCGTGCCGTCGCCGGCCGGTACGAAGCCCGTGTCGATGATGTGGCCGGACTGCTCTCCCCCGAGTGCCCACCCACGCTTCAGCAGCTCCGCCAGCACGTACCGGTCGCCCACCGGGGTCGTGGCCACCTCCACGCCGTGCCCGCGCATCGAGGTGTGGAAGCCGTAGTTGGTCATCACGGTCACGGCCACGCCGGGGCCGGGCAGGCGGTCGCGTGCGCGCAGATGGACCGCGGCGAGCGCCATCAGCTCGTCGCCGTCGACCACGACGCCGTCCCGGTCCACCGCCAGCACGCGGTCGCCGTCGCCGTCGAAGGCGAATCCGACGTCGTGGCCCTCCATGCGCGCGGCGAGCTCCTCGACATGAGTCGAGCCGCAGCCGTGATTGATGTTGCGGCCGTCGGGCTCGACCGCAACCGCGTGGACCTCCGCGCCGAGGCGCCGGAAGATCTCCGGGGCGACCCGGTGCGTGGCCCCGTTCGCGCAGTCGAGCAGCACGCGGCGGCCGGACAGGTCCAGGCCGGCGAAGCGCGCCTCGAGCTCGCGCAGGTAGTCCCCGGCGGCGCCGTGCAGCTCGCGCACGCGCCCCATGCGGCCGGTAGCGGCTTCGTCGATCAGCCGCTCGATCTCGGCCTCCTGCTCGTCGTCGAGCTTGGTGCCCTCCGGGCCGAAGAACTTGATGCCGTTGTCCGCGTACGGGTTGTGGGAGGCGGACACCACGGCGGCGAGGTCGAACCCGAAGCGGCGCGTGAGCAGCGACGCTCCGGGAGTGGGCAGCACGCCGCCGAGCAGCGCGTGCCCGCCGGCGGCGGCCACGCCCGCGGCGAGCGCCGCCTCGAGCATCTCGCCCGACTCGCGCGTGTCCCTGACGATCAGGACCTGCGGGGTCTCTGCACTCGAGATGCGGGTGGCCGCGCGCCCCAGGGCGGTGGCCAGCTCCGCCGTGAGGAACTCGCCGGCGAGGCCGCGAACGCCGTCCGTTCCGAAGAGATTGCGGGGGCCGCCACCCACCGCGAGGCGCCCGCCGCCTTGCATAGGCCGCGTTAGCGCTTCGAGAACTGCGGCCGCTTTCGCGCCTTCTTGAGGCCGGCCTTCTTGCGCTCCTTCACGCGAGGGTCGCGCGTGAGGTAACCGCGGCGCTTGAGCTCGCCGCGGAGGGCGGGATCGGCCTCCACCAGAGCGCGGGCGATGCCGTGCCGCAGCGCGGTCGCCTGGGCGGAGACGCCGCCGCCGTGGATGCGCGCCACCACGTCCATCCGGGTCTGATACCCGGCCGCCTCGAGCGGCTGGCGCGCCAGGCGCTGGAGCCTGACGCGCGGGAAGTACTCGTCGAGGTGCCGCCCGTTCACGTTGTACGTGCCCTCGCCCGGCCTGAGGATCACGCGCGCGACGGCGCTCTTGCGCTTGCCGGTCGCGTTGTAGCGGGCGTCGGCGGCCAGGTCGAGCGGCGTGTGCACGACCGGCTCCGGCTCGGCGGGGGCCTCCGCGGCCTCCTCTTCAGCGGCCTCGGCGGCCTCGTAGTCCTCCGCCTCGGCGTACTGCGCGTACTCGCTGTCCTCGCGCGGGGCGGCCTCCTCGAGCACGAGGTCCGGCTCGAGGTGCATGCCGGGGATGACCTCCTCCTCGGGCTCGTCCCGGCGCCGGTCGCGGCGGGGACGGCGCTCGCGCGGGGGGCGCTCCTCGTCGGGAACGTCCTCCGAGGCGGGCTGCTCCTCGCGGCCCTCCTCGGCGACGGGCTCCTCGGCCGCCGGCTCCTCGGCGGGCGGCTCCGCCGCGGGCGGCTCCTCGGCCGCCGGCTCCTCCGCGGGCGGCTCCTCAGCGGGCGGCTCCTCAGCGACAGGCTCCTCGGCCGCGGGCTCCTCCTCGGCGGGTTCCTCCGCCTGGCCGCCGCCGCTCTGCGCCACGAGGTCCTCCATGCCCTCGATCTCGGGGCCGACGGCCTCGCTCTCGCGAGCCTCCTCCTCCGGCCCGCCGGACTCCGGCTCCTGGGGCAGGTCGTCGCGCTCCTCGGCCATCAGCTGGGTACCTCCATCGGCTCGGGCTTCTGCGCGGCGTGCGGGTGGTCGGGCCCCGAATAGATCTTCAGCTTCCGGAGCTGCGCCCGGCCCAGCCGGTTGCGGGGCAGCATCCCCTTCACCGCGAGCCGGATCACCTCCTCGGGGCGGCGCGCGAGCATCTCCTCGAGCGTGCGGCTGCGCAGGCCACCCGGGTAGCCCGAGTGCCTGTAGTAGCGCTTCTCCTCGCGCTTGTTACCGGACACCTCGATCTTCTCGGCATTGACCACGATCACGAAGTCGCCCACGTCCACGTGCGGCGTGTACTCGGGCTTGCGCTTCCCGCGCAGGGCGTCGGCGATCCGCGTAGCGAGCCGGCCAAGTGTCTGGCCGCTCGCGTCGACGACGAGCCAGTTGCGCTCGCGCGAAGCGGGTGTCGCCACGTAGGTCTTCATCTGAAAAAAGGGCCGCGCTTGGCCGCAAGCACTCGGCTCGCCCGAGTGCGCGCGGATCCCACCCCACGGCCGGGCAGAAGAGTGTAGAGCTTCGCTACGCCCACTGCGGGTATATAGTGCCCGCCGTCATTCATAGCCTGCCGAGTCCCCACCGGCGCATAGCCGTAGCCGGAGGGGAGCGGGGGAACCGTTCGGAGGCCGTCGAACCAGGTCTCCGAGGGGCGAATCCACCGGACTGTCCCGGAGGTAGCGCCGCTCTTCAGGCGCGAGCCCGTCAGCTAACCCCGTAGGCCGGAAGAAGAGAGGCCGGAGGAGTTGCGACAAATCGACCTTGCCGCGAGCCGCTGCGTCGGCGCGCTCGTTATCTGCCTGGGCGCCTTCGCCCCGGCAGCCGTGGCGCAAACCTCCGGCGGGGGCGGCGTCTTCGTCGCGCACCCGAAGGTCGACAAGGTCAGCTGCGTGAGCCGGTGCGCCACGAAGAAGCGCGCGCGCGGCGGCAGTTCGCTCAGGATCACCGGCACGGGCCTCGCCTCCGCCAACCAGGTGGTGTTCCACGGCAGCTATGGCAAGCGCGACGACGTGTCCGCGCCGGCCCAGGCCGTGACCGACACCCTGCTTCGCGCCCGCGTGCCCGGCACCGCGGTGACCGGCCCGGTGAGCGTCACCACCGCACAGGGCCTCACCTCCACGCCCTCGGCGCCGGTCATGATCCTTCCCCCGCCGCCCCCGGCTCCGAACCCGGTCCTGACCCCGGTGCCCGGCCCCTCGGACGCCGGCGCACCCGTGATCGAGACGGGTACCAGCCGCACCAAGGCCTACGTCGGCGCCCGCCGCGCGGTGACCTTCTCGTACCGCGTGACCGGCGCGATGCCCTCCGCGCTCAGCGTGGAGCTCGTGAGCGGCATCGACGGCTCCGTCGTGAAGCGCTGGACCCCCGCCCCGCCCGCCGCGGGCGAGATCCGGAGCGTGAGCTGGAGCGGCCGGCTAGGGCGCGCCGTCGCCGCCCCCGGCCGCTACTCGTTCCGCCTCACCGCGGCCACCCAGAGTGGGACAGTGGCACGCAGCGCGCAGGCCGGTGACCTGCAGCGCGACGCCTTCGACCTGTACGACCACGTCTTCCCTATTCGCGGCCCGCACGACTACGGCGGCGGCGGCTCGGGCTTCGGCGCGGGGCGCGCCGGGCACTCGCACCAGGGTCACGACGTGTTCGCGACCTGCGGCACGCGGCTCGTCGCCGCGCGTGGAGGCCGCGTGAAGTTCAAGCAGTACCACGCCGCGGCGGGGCACTACATCGTGATCGACGGCGACGGCAGCGCCGTGGACTACGCCTACATGCACCTCGCCGAGGCCTCGCCGTTCCAGCCCGGCGACCGCGTCTTCACCGGCCAGCGGATCGGCTCGGTCGGGGACAGCGGAAACGCCCAGGGCTGCCACCTCCACTTCGAGCTGTGGGGCGCTCCGGGCTGGTACGACGGCGGTGACCCGTTCGATCCGCTGCCGGCGCTCCAGGCCTGGGACGGCTGGTCGTAGTCATGGCGGACTACGCGATCAGGCGGCTGGTCGACATCCCCGACGTGCTCGGGGATTACCCGGGCGAGATGCGCATGAGCTCGGCGAGCGACCTCGGAAGCGAGCAGGTCTCTTTCACCTGGCGGCGCATGCCCGCGCAGACCGGCGGCAAGGGCAGCTACGGCCACCGGCACAAGACCCAGGAGGAGATCTACTTCGTCGCGTCCGGCACGCTGCAGTTCAAGCTCGAGGACGAGACCTTCGACGTGGCGGCGGGAAACGTGGTGCGCATCGCCCCGCATGTGGCCCGTTCGGTCTGGAACGAGGGCCCCGACGACGCGGTGCTGATCATGTGCTCGCTGAAGACCGACGACCCCCGCGAGGACGTGGAGTTCGTCGAGGACTTCTGGCCCCACTGAAGGCGATCCGCGCGCGGCGTCCGCCGGGCGGGAAGAGGGGCTGGGTCCGATGGCCTGCGGTGGGTCCGCTCGAGCGCCTTAACCGGGCAAGCGTCCGATCCTGGTGTTCCATACGAACACCAGGGTCGGACAGTAATCGCCGTGCTGGGTCGAACCACACGGCTCCCTTGCCCAGCCCAAACCACTCCCGGGCACACCCGCCGCTCGAGCCCAACCGGAAGCGAAAGGCGGCGCTACTGGCGGTACTCGCGCAGGCCGTCGCCGTCGGGCAGGGCCTCGACGGCGGCCCGGCACACGAGCCCGAAGACGGCGAATACGAGCAGCGCCTCCACGGCGCCTGTGGTGCGTATCGCGGCGTACGTGCAGAAGCCGGCCGCAACGATCCACCGCCACACCAGCCAGTTCGGCTCCCAGGGGCGCCTGTCCTGCGGTCCAGGCTCGCGATCCTCGGCGTGGACATAGGCGACGAACGGCATCGCAATATTCAGGGTAAACCCGCGCGCAAGGGCATACTGCGCGACATGGAAACCCCCGGGGTGCGCTCCGTGCGCGTGTTCTCGGAGGCGGTCACCGCCGGAGACGTGGAGGCCGCGCTCGAGGTCTGCCACCCGGAGATCGAGTTCCTCTCGGTGCTGGCCGTCAGCGGGCGGCGCTACCTCGGCCATGCCGGCATCCGCGAGTACTTCGAAGACGTCGCGTTCGCCTGGGCCGAGTGGCGCGTGGAGGCGCACCGGATCGTCCCCGGCCGAGACGGCCGGGTGGCCATCGAGATGATCATGCACGTGCGCGGCAAGGAGAGCGGCGCGGTCCTGTCGGAGCGGACCGACCACATCTGGACGCTGAAGGAGGGCAAGCTGCTGCGCAACGAGCCCTTCCGACGGCCGGGCGAAGCGCTGCGCGAGCTCGACTCCTAGCCGGCCTGCAGCGCGACGGCGAACAGCGCGCAGGCGCCGAGGCCCGACACCGTCCGAACGTGGTTCATCCTCGTCCACTCGACCAGGTAGGTGCTCCACACGCGCGCGCCCTCCTCGCTGTCCGGGTCCACCCTCGCGAGCGCATTGTTGCGCGGCACGTGGTAGGCGCCCGTCGTTGCGATCTCGCCGATCACGTAGATCGCCCCGGCGGCGATGAGCCAGCCGGCGTACGGCTCGGCCACGTCGACGAGGCCCCACGCAATCAGAACGAGGGATACGAGCCCCATGCCGAACAGCGCCGTCATGAACGTCGGGGTGATCACGGTGATGTTGATCGACTGCATCGCGGCGGCCCCCTCGGACGGCCGAAGCCGCCCGAGGGCCTTCATCACGAAGTTGGAGAACGCGAAGAACACGCCGCCGACCAGGCCCGCGCCAACTACGGCGGCGAGCGTCAGACCGAACAGCAAACCGTCCATCTCAACCCACCGCCGCGGGATCGTTCCAGACGCCTATCTCGGCCGCCTCGCGCGCGAAGTCGGAGAAGTCGCGCGGCTCGCGGCCGAGCGCCCGCCGGACGCCGTCGGTCAGCGCCGCGTTGCGTCCGTCGAGCACCTCGCCGAAGAGGTAGGTCAGGAAATCGACGAGGTCGTCGGGAACGCCTTGCTCCCGTGCCCCGGCCGCGAAGTCCTCCAACGAGACCGGCACGTAGCGGATCTCGCGTCCGGTCGCTGCGGCGATCTCGTCCACCGCCTCCTCGAACGTCAGCAGCCGCGGACCGGTCAGCTCGTAGACCTGGCCCACGTGGCCGTCCTCCGCCAGCGTCTTGGCGGCCATCTCGGCGATGTCCTCCACGTCGAGGAACGGCTCCGGGACCGAGGTGGCCGGCAGGACGACCTCGCCCCCCGCCACCATCTCCGCGAAGGCGCCCTCACTGAAGTTCTGGCTGAACCAGCTGCAGCGGACGATCGTCCAGTCGGCGCCGGACTCGCGCAGGGCGCGCTCCGCCCGCTGGGCCTCCTCCTCGCCGCGGCCCGACAGCAGCACGAGCCGCCGGACGTCCTGCTCGAGGGCCGTCGCGGCGAGCTCGGTCACGGCCTCCACGGCGCCCGGAATGGCGAGGTCCGGGTAGTACGCGATGTACGCGGCTCGGGCGCCGTCGAGCGCCGCGGCCCAGGTGTCGCTGTCGTCCCAGTCGAAGGGCGGATCGGCCGAGCGCGAGCCGATCCGGGTCGGGATGCCGCGCTCCTCGAGGAGGTGTGCGACCCGGCGGCCGGTCTTGCCGGTGCCGCCGATAACGAGTGTTGGCCTGGCGTTGTGTGTCATGCGGCCGAAGCTATGGCGGCCCCGGGGCCTCCGCGTCGGGGAGCTCACCGATTCGGGTCCCTGAGATCACGACCCGGCCAGGGCCTGCGGCAGCTCGCCGCGACCGCCGATGTCGAGCTTGCGGTACACGTGGCCCAGGTGGGTCTCGACGGTCTTGCGGGTCACGAACAGGGCCTGCGCGATCTCCGGGTTGCTGCGGCCCTCGGCGGCGAGCTCGGCCACGCGGCGCTCTGACGCGGTCAGCTGCGCCAGGGGGTCGCCGTAGGGGTCGCTCGATCGCCCGCCGGCGGCGAGCAGCTCCGTGCGAGCCGTCTCTGCGAGAGCCCCCGCCCCGCAACGCTCGGCCAGGTCGAGGGCCTCCTCCAGGGTGCCGCGGGCCTCGGCGCGGCGGTTGTCGCGCCGCATCGCGGCGCCCAGGTCCACGAGGGCACGAGCGTACTCGAGTCGAGCCGGCGAGCCGGCCAGCACGTCCGCGGCCTCGCGCAGGCGGTCCACGGGAGCGCCGTCCACCAGCGCACCGGCTCGCAGCGCCATACCGATGCCGCGGGCAGCTCCCCAGCGGCGGGCCCGCTCCAGGTCCTCTGCCGCCAGGGCCCGGGCCTCCTCCACCTCGCCCAGGGTCAGGTGTGCGAGTGCGGCGCGCGAGCGCCAGCGCGACGCGAGCGGGTTCGCCACGCCCCACACCTCGTCGCGCCTGCCGAACTCGTACAGGTCGTCGAGGGCCTCCCTCGTGCGGCCCTGGGCCCCGCGGAGGAGGGCCCGCGCCTCGAGGAAGAAGTTGCTGGTCGGGCTGGCACGGACGTCCTCGCCCACGTCCGCGCCGCGCAGTTCCGCGTCGGCCGCGTCGGGCTCTCCACACTCGACCAGCGCCTGCACCACCAGCCCGACCGCGGACGGCAGGCCGAGCGGGATCCCGTAGGTCGTGAGCAACTCGAGCGCGGTGCGGCCGTCAGCCTCTGCCTGCGCGACGGCGCCGCGCCGCATGTAGACCCAGCCACGGCGGCTCGTGAGGTACGCGACGGCCGGGATCGACGCGCGCTCCCGCGCGTCGGCAAGCGCTCGCTCGAGCGCCCGCTCGGCTACGTCGAGCGCGTCCGCGGACAGCAGCCCCACCACGATGTCGTAGAACGTTCCGCCTACGTCCACGTCCTGCTCGGCCACCAGCCGTCCCTCGGCGAGGGCCCCCTCGAGGTGGGCCGCGGCCTCCCGGGCCGACTCGCTTTGCCGGGCGCGCTCGCAGGCGAGGCTCGCGAGGACCAGCCGCTCGCCGCGGGTGGCGCCCTGGAGGTCGCCGTGCCGCTCGAGCCGCCTCACCGCCGGGTCGCGCGCCTCCACCATCGCCTGACGTGCATGCGACGCCAGCTCGCCCTCGAGCACCAGGGCGAGCTCCCTGTCCACCGGCTCCACCGCGTCGATCGCTCCCTCGAGCGCCACGAGCGATCGGTCGGCGCGGCCCGAGATGGTCAGCGCAAGGGCGAGCTGTCGCACCGACATGGCCAGCTCGGCGGGTTCGTCTCGCAGCAGCTCGGCCGCAGCCGCGAGGTGCTCCGCCGCCTCGGGCGCGCCGAGCCGAAGCTCGGCGGACCCCAGCTCGAGCAGGACCTCGCCTCGCACCTCGGGCAGCGGGGGCTCGGCCAGCGCCCGCCGCAGCCATGCGGCTGCCGCCGCCGGCGCTCCCTGCACGAGCGCCCCCGCGGCTACCCGGCGCAGGAGCTCCACTCGCTCGGGATCGCCGGCCGGGTCCGCCTGCACGATCTGCGCTGCGACCCGCTCGTCGGACGCGCCGCCGCCGGCGAGGATCCGCGCGGCGCGCGCGTGGGCCTGGGCCCGCTCGCGCGGGCCGATCTCCGCGTACACGGCCTCGCGAACGATCGGGTGCGCGAACTCGAGCCGGTCGGCCGGCTTGAGGATCTCCAGGGCGGCCAGCAAGTCTGCGGCCGGCGCCGCATCCGTCTCGGGCACCTCCGCCAGGCGCGCGGCCTCGGCGAGGCCCGCGCCGTCGCCCAGCACCGCCGCCGCTTGCACCAGCAGCCTCGCGGCCGGTGGCCGCCCGTCCAGGCGAATCAGGACCGCCCGCGCCACGGCAGCGGGTCCGATGCCGCGCACACGCTTCGCCCCGGCGGCGTCGGTGGGGAAGCCCCGCTCGCCGGCCTCGCGCAGCAGCGCCTCCAGGAAGAACGGGTTTCCGCCGGTGGCCTCGCGGCACGCCGCCGCGAACTCGCGCGCCACGCCAGTTCCCAGCCTTCGCTCACACAGCGTCGCCGTGGCCTCGGTGCTGAGCGGACGGGGGCCGATTGTCCTGGTCTCGGGGGCGGACGCCAAGCGGGCGATCCCGCGTGTGTCGCCCTCCCCGGGGCGCGTGGTGGCGAGCACCATGACCGCGAGCCCGTCCAAGCGGGGGGCCAGGTAGTTGAGAAAGCGCAGCGACTCGGCGTCGGACCAGTGGAGGTCGTCCATGAACAGGGCCGCGAGGCCTTCGTCGGCGAGGTTGTTGAGCAACCAGTACAGGCCGTGGAGCACCGAGAAGGCGCCATCCGTCGCGGGCCGCGGGCAATCGTCCGGGTGGAAGAGCGGCTGTGACAGCGCGGCCGCGCCGCCGAACAGGCGGTCGCGCTCGGGACCGCCCGCCCTCGCCACGACCGGCTCGAGCAACTGGCGCACGCAGCCGTAGGCGAAGTCGCGCTCGAGCTCGCCGGCCCGGGCGCGCAGGCACGTGAAACCACGCTCGGCGGCGGCCTCGGAGGCGGCCTTCAGCAGGCTCGTCTTGCCGAGTCCGGCGGGCGCCTCCAGTAGAACGACGTTTCCGCGGCCGGCCTCCGCGGCGCGGAGCGCATCCTCGAGCGCCGCGAGCTCGGCCTCGCGCTCCAGAAGGGTCGCCGGGGACTCGATCGCCACGGGGCAAAGCCTATGAGGGCCGAGAGGTACCGAGCCCGGGCCGCAATGACCACCGATGACTCGGGACCCGCCGGCGGGTCTAGGAGTCAGGACCGTCGGACGAGCCGGTCAATCGCAACCAAGGAGGCTCAGATGGGATTGAGCGACTGCAGGGTCGAGGCGCAGCTTGCGGTGTCCGACTTGGACAGGGCGAAACGCTTCTACGAGCTCCAGCTGGGACTCGTCCCCGGCGAGGAGGAGGACGAGGCCGTGCGCTATCCGTGCGGCCAGGGGACGGCGATCAACATCTATCTCTCGCGAGAGAACGCCGGCAGGTCGCAGGCGACGCTGGCGGGCTGGTTCGTCGATGACATCGACCAGACGCTGGACGAGCTCGCCTCGCGGGGCGTCGTCTTCGAGCAGTACGACCAGCCCGGACTCAAGACAGACGAACGGGGCGTGTTCGATGCCGGCCGCTTCCGGGCTGCCTGGGCCAGGGATCCCGACGGCAACACGATCGCGTTCACCGAGATCTCGCGCTGAACGGCCACGCGGAGAGCGCGGCCCCCCGCGGAGCGGGGTTCATCGCTTCAGGCTTCTTCGCCTCCGTACCCCTCGTACGGCTCTGTCAGCAGGCGCGCCTTCTGAGGCCCGTACTCGAAGAGGTGAACGACGCGGATGGTGGAATCGGTGCGCTCGACACGGGTCTCGACCAGCGCCAGGTCCGCGGCGTCGCCCACACCGAGCTGGTTGAGCCGCTCGGCCTCGGCCCGGCAGACATCGCCCGGGGTGGGGCGGCTCGCCGGATAGGCGTCCTCGTGATGGCGAATCAGCGCCTGCCAGTGTTCGTCGCCGGCCCGCTCCACGGCTTCTCGGACTTGCTCCCTCGTGTAGGCCATCTCAGCCCGCTGGACCAGCGCCTGACTTGCCGCGCACGTGGCGCCTCTCCCTACTGAGCGTGGGTCCGGCCACGTTCCTCCTTCGGTCGCTTCGCGACATCGTCCCACGCCCGTAGGCGCTCGACACCTGTCGGCGGCGCCCACTCCGTTACGTTTGGCTCAGTGTCCGACGGACGCGAGTTCGCAGCGCGCATCTATGCAGCGGTCAACGCTGGAGACCGGGGAGCCATCCGGGCGCTGAGCGCGCCCGACCTCGTCGTCGGGACCACCGTGGAGGCCTATCGGGGCCGCGAGGCTCTGCTCGAGTGGATGGCCGAGGGTGACGATGTCTTCGACGACTTCGCCATCGATGTGCTCGAGGTGGAGGAGGTCGACGGACACGTCGTGGTATCGATGCGCCAGCGAGGCCGCGGGAAGGCGAGCGGCGCCGAGGTGGATGACCGCCTCACGCACGTCTGGACCCTTCGTGATGGCCGGGCGATAAGGCTTCAGTCCTTCGCTCGCCACCATGACGCCGTCAGCTACGCGCAGCGGGGCCCGTCCGCTGAGGGGCCCGCGACCTGACCAGACGTCACTCGGCTTCGGCTGTCGGCGACCTGGTCGTCGCCGCGGGGGTGGCAAGCCGCGCCTGGTACTCCTCCTCCGTGACTCCACCGATTGCGTCCCGCAGCCGCTCCTTCCATCGATCGGTCAGGCGGTCGGCCCGGAACCGGTGTTCGGCTCGGGCCTGCTTGGCCGGGCGGCGTTCCCCGTAGAAGCGCTTCGCCCAGACCGAGCGCGGCTTGGCGAGCCGCAGCCCGGCGTAGATGGCGAGCCCGGGGAGGAAGATGCCGAACAGCGCGTGCACGAGTCGGTGCTTGGCGGCGGCGATCAGCACCCAGCCGAAGTGCCACGTCGCCGCGGCAACGGTGGTCGCCAGCACCGCAAGCGAATCGTCGCCGATCCGCGTGGGTACGAACGCGAGCAGGACGAAGCCGAACAACCCCAGGGCGACGAGCGTGGCGTCGATCGAGCTGCGGCCCTCGCGGGACCAGTAGACGTCGTCGAGGTGGAGCCACAGGGCGTACTCGTCGATGGCGAGGCCGAGGCCGATGCCGAATAGCACCGCGTAGATCGCGTACCAGGGGCCGTCGGTCTCCCCAGCCGCAAAGCTGAGGCCACCGGCCACCATCATCAGCACGATCCCGAAGAAGAGGTGGTGCACGTGCACTCCGCCTTCGGACACGACGCTGCCCGGCCACCACGGCACGCGGGGACTGCGCATCAGGCGCGTGGAAAGGCGGATGAACCCGAAAGCGCACACGAAGCCGATCAGCGTGAGGAAGAGAAACCGGCGCTCCCCCAGGCTGCCCCATGCGTCGCCGGGGACGGAAGCGAACGCCGTGTGCATGGACCCAGCCTCTCCCATCCACGCCGGCACGGCAAGCCGGGCGTCCGCCCCGAGCTCCGAAGGACTCAGCGGCTCTCGACCTTGATCGTGACCTTCTTGAAGGTGCTCTTCGCGGTGCCGCCGCTGGGCGTGAAGGTGAACCTGATGCGGGCGGTGAGCTTCTTCTTCAGTCGCAGCCTCTTCTGCCCGGCCTCGGTGGGCTTGAGCGTGAGCCTGACCGGCCCGGCCTTGGTGGCCACCTTCCTTGTGCGCTTCACCAAGGTCTTCTTCTTGGCGGCCGCGCCGACCCGCGCCGTGGTCGCCGGGGCGTGCGCCGCCGTGACCGTGCCGGGACCCGGGACCACCACCGTCACCACGGTCGACCCGTTCTTGAACCGAACGCTGCCCGAGGGGATCGTGAAGTCGGCAGATGGTCGGGCCTGGCCGGCCGGCGGCGGCGCCGAGCCGGCCGGCGGGGCGTCGTCGACCGGCCTGACCTCGATCGTGACCGTGGCCGCATCGGAGTCCAGGGTGCCGTCGCCTGCCCGGTAGCTGAAGCTGTCTGTGCCGTTGTAGCCGGCGTTGGGGGTGTAGCTGAGCGACCCGTCGCCGCGCAGCTCGAGGCTGCCGTGGCTGGGGCCGGACACGAGCGCCGCCGCCATGGCGTCGCCGTCGGCGTCGCTGTCGTTCGCGAGCACGCCCGGGCCCTCGACGACCAACTGGGTGTCCTCGTCGGTGGCGTATGTGTCGCCGTTCGCGGCCGGGGCGTCCTGGGCCGCCTCGACCTCGATCGTGACCGTGGCGGTGCCGAATTCGGCGCCGTCGCTGGCGCTGTACTCGAACGAGTCGCTGCCGTTGTAGTTCGGGTCAGGGGTGTAGCTCAACGACCCGTCGCCCCGCAGGTCGAGGCTGCCGTGGCTGGGGCCGGACACCAGCCCCGCCGCCAGCGCGCCGTCGGGGTCGCTGTCGTTCGCGAGCACGCCGGGGGCCTCGACGCTCAGCGGCGTGTCCTCGCCCGTCTGATAGGAGTCGCCGTTCGCGGTCGTGGCGTCTTGGGTCGCCTTGACCTCGATCGTGACCGTGGCGGTGCCGGAGTCGGCACCGTCGCTGGCGAGGTACTCGAAAGAGTCGCTGCCGTTGTAGTCCGCGTCCGGGGTGTAGCTCAGCGACCCGTTGCCGCCCAGCCGCAGGGTGCCGTGCGAGGGGCCCGAAGCCACGGCCGCTGACAAGGCATCGCCCTCGACGTCGCTGTCGTTGGACAGCACTCCCGCCGCAGTGGGCACGTCCAGCGACGTGTCCTCGTCGGTCGCGTAGCTGTCGCTTCGCGCGGCCGGGGCGTCGTTGACCGGCCTGACGTTGATCGTCACCGTGACCGTCTCGGAGTACAGCTTGCCGTCGAATGCGCGGTACTTGAATGTGTCGGTGCCGTTGAAGTCGTTCGCAGGCTGGTAGGCAAACGATCCGTCTACGAAGAACGTGGGCAAGCCATGGGCGGCGCCCAGCACAAGATCCATCATCAAGGAATCGCCGTCCAGATCGGAGTCATTGGCAAGCACGCCCGGAGCCGTCGCCGGCACTTGGCTCCCAGCCCGGAACGGCTCGTCCTCATCGGTGGTGTAGGTGTCGGCGGCCGCGGTCGGCGCGTCGTTGACCGGCTTGACCTCGATCGTCACCGTGGCGGTGTCGGCCGCGGCGCCGTCGCTTGCCCGGTAGCTGAAGCTGTCCGTGCCGTTGAAGTCGGCAGCGGGCGAATAGGTGAACGACCCGTCGTCTGGGTTGACCGTCAGGCTGCCGTGGTCGGGGTCGGACGCCGGCGCCGCCGTCAGGCTGTCGCCATCTGCGTCGGAGTCGTTGCCCAACACGCTGGCGTCGTCGATTCTGACGGGCGTGTCCTCGTCCGTCGTGTACGTGTCGTCGTTCGCGACCGGGAGAGCGTTGTTGAGCAGCACCGAGACGTTGCTGGAGAGCTCGTTGGCGACCGCCAGATCGGGCCCGTTTTTCCCGTCGAAGTCGCCCACCGCCACCGAGTAGGGGGTGATGCCGGCAGGGAAGTTGTTGGCGGCGCCGAAGCTCCCGCCGGCGCCGCCGAGGTGCACCGAGACGTTGTTGGAGAGCTGATTGGCGACCGCCAGGTCGGGGTCCGAGTCGCGATTGAAGTCGCCCACCGCCACCGAGTTGGGCGCCTCACCGGTGCCGAAGCTCCCGCCGCCGCCGAAGCTCCCGCCCGTGCTGCCGAGCAGTATCGAGACGCTGAAAGAGCCCTGGTTGACGACCGCCAGGTCGGGGTCCGAGTCGCCGTTGAAGTCGTCCACCGCAACCGAGGAGGGCGTGATGCCGACCTCGTGGTTGCCTGCTGAGTTGAAGGTTCCGTCGCCCTTGCCGAGCAGCACCGAGACGTTGCGGGAGCTCTGGTTTGCGACCGCCACGTCGTCGCGGTTCTTGTCGTCGTCGAAGTCGCCGATCGCCACCGAGACGGGGTGTTCGCCGACACCGACCGTCGGCGTCGACGCCGGCTTGAAGCCCGCGTTTCCGTCGCCGAGCAGCACCGAGACGTTGTTGGCGGAGGAGTTGGCCACCGCCAGGTCGGGGTGCGAGTCGTTGTTGAAGTGGCCCACCGCCACCGAGGCGGGGGAACCGCCGACAGCGACCGTCGGGGTCGACGCCGGCTTGAAGCCCGCGTTCCCGTCGCCGAGCAGCAACGAGACGTTGTTGGAGCCCTGGTTGACGACCGCCAGATCGGGGTGCGAGTCGTTGTTGAAGTGGCCCACCGCCACCGAGTTGGGCCCGCCGCCCGTGCCGAAGCTCCCGCCGCCGGCGAAGCTCCCGCCGGCGCCGCCCAGCAGAACCGAGATGGTGCCGTTGAAGTAATTCGCGACCGCCAGGTCGGGGTCCGAGCCGCCGTTGAAGTCGCCCACCGCCACCGACACGGGTGTGGACCCGGCGGAGTAGTTGGTCGGGCCACGGAAGCTCACCTGGGCGATCGCCCCCGCAGGCAGCGCCAGCGCGAGCACCGCCACCAGGACCGCCGCACCGGACAGTGGGCCGACCCGCCAAGCGCGACGCGGCACCCCGGCTGCGGCCCCGGTCGTCGCTGCGTCGGCCCGGACCTTGTCCGCCTGCTGTGGTTGGGAGGGGAACATCGGCGCTACTTCTCCTTGGCCGCTTGGAAGTCCGGATTGCTCGGGGCAGGATCCATGTGTGCCGAAGCGGATCACGACCCGCTGACATTTCGCTGACGTCTCGCTGACGCGGCCCGTCAGCGGCGCACGCCGCGCAGTCGAGCTATGGCTGTGCGGAGCCGCCGCGCCGTGGCCGCGGTCGGTGCCCTGACCCGAGTTCGGTTTCCACCTCGTCGAGCCAGTCGGCGTGCGCCTGCACGATTCGGCGCGCCAGGCGGTGGTTGAGCACGAGGTAGCGCTCGCGGTGCGGGATCGTGGGTGCCATCGCCTCGGCGACGTCGAGCCGGGCGAGGTGGTCGGCGATCTCCTCGCGTAGCGGGCGCAGACTCTCGAGCACGGCCTCGTCCCCGACGAGATCGGATGCGAGGAGCCGCCACGCGGGCTCCAACTGGATGCGGGAGAAGCGAACCGGCTCGCGCATCCACTCCCGCAGCGCCTCCCGACCCTGATCGGTGAGCGTGTAGCGGGTGCGCGGGCCTGTGCGGCCCGGCTCCTTGCGGGAGTTCAGGTAGCCGAGGCGCTCGAGGCGCTTTGGCTCCGCGTACCACTGGCTGTCGGCGAACTCGGCATAGATCCGCCCCTGGCGCGCCATGCGAACCAGGTCGTGCGGTCCCGCGCCGTCCCGGCCCACCAGCGTGAGCACGACGTGCGAGAACGGGGTCAGGGCACTCTTTGACAAAGCTCCGAATCGGAGGTATAGAGTCTGATTCAGAGTTTAGTTAGGAGGTCGCTTTCGTGCCCGCCACCGCCACACACACCCAGCTTTGGCTGCTGAACACGCTCGTCACGCTGCGGGTGAGCAGCGAGGAGGGAAACGACGGGCTCTCGCTGCTGGAGACCCTCGCTCCGCGCGGCGCCTCACCGCCGCTGCACGTCCACCACACCGAGGACGAGGTCTTCCACATCCTCGAGGGCGAGCTTCGCTTCCGGGTCGGCGACGACGAGCTGCGCGCCGGAGCGGGTGAGACGCTGCTCGCCCCCAAGGGCGTGCCCCACACCTATCTCGTCGAGTCCGAGCGCGGGCGCTGGCTCGTGGCCACCGCCAACGGGGACTTCGAGCGTTTCGTCCGGTCCTTCAGCCGGCCGGCCGAACGCGCGGAGCTGCCCGAGCCGTCGCCGCCGCCCACGCCGGCGCAGGCCGAGGCCCTGGCGGCGGCGTGCCGCGAGCACGGGATCGAGCTCGTGGGACCGCCGCTCCACTGAGCGTCTTGGTGCACTGCCACTGTCACGGGCGGCGGCGCTATCTCGTCTCAGAAGGCAAATGAGACGTAAGGAGGAGCCGTGAAGGTCTTCGTGGCCGGCGCCACGGGCGCTCTCGGCAGAGCGCTCGTCCCGCAGCTCCTGGCTCGAGGCCACGAGGTGGTCGGTATGACCAGGAGCGCGTCGAAGCAGGACCTGGTGCGCAGCCTGGGAGCGCGCCCGGTCGTGGCCGACGCTCTCGACCCCGACGCGGTCGCCCAAGCGGTGGCGTCCGCCGAGCCCGAGGTGGTCGTGCATCAGCTCACGGCGCTGTCCGGGCCGATGAGCGTCAGGGACGCGCGACACCTAGAGCGCTCCATGGCATTCACGATCACGAACCGGCTGCGTACCGAGGCGACGGACCATCTCTTGGCCGCCGGCCGCGCGGTGGGGGCACGGCGCTTCGTGGCGCAGAGCTTTGGAGCTTGGCGATTCGCCCGCACGGGCGGGCCGGTGCAGACCGAGGCCGAACCCCTCGATCCCGACCCGCCGGCCGCGCTGCGGCCGGGGTTGGCGGCGATCCTCCATCTGGAGCAGGCGGTGACGACGATCGAGTGGGGTGAGGGCCTCGTGTTGCGCTACGGCTCCTTCTACGGTCCGGGGACCGGCATCAGCCTGGCTCCGGATGCGGTGATGGCGGCGCCGATCCGCCGGCGTCGCTTCCCGATCGTCGGCGAGGGCGGTGGCGTCTGGTCGCACGTCCACATCGAAGACGCCGCGGCGGCGACCGCGATCGCGGTCGAGCGCGGCCAGACGGGCGTCTACAACGTGGTGGACGACGAGCCCGCGCCGGTGCGGGAGTGGCTGCCGGTGCTGGCGACCGCGCTGCATGCCAAGCCACCGAGGCGTGTCCCACGCTGGCTGGGGCGGCTGGCCGCCGGTGAGATGGCGACCGTCATGATGACCGAGGTGCGGGGCGCCTCGAACGACAAGGCCAAGCGCGAGCTCGGCTGGAGGCCGCGCCATGCGAGCTGGCGGCAGGGCTTCGCGCAAGGACTCGGCTGAGCGGTGACCGAGCACGAGTTCGACGAGCTCCGCCCGCCGGCGTTCGCGATCGCCTACCGCATGCTCGGCAGCGTGAGCGAGGCCGAGGACGCTGTGCAGGAGGGCTTCCTCCGCCTCCACCGGGCGCGCGAGGGCGGCGAGCGCGTCGAGTCCCCACGCGCCTTCCTGTCCACGGTGGTATGGCGGGTCTCGCTCGACCACCTCCGCTCGGCACGGGTCCGGCGTGAGACCTACGTAGGTGAGTGGCTGCCGGAGCCGCTCGCCGCGAGCGCCGACCACGACCCCGCCGGCAAGGCCGAGATGGCGGACTCGCTGTCGCTCGCCTTCCTGGTCCTGCTCGAGACGCTGTCGCCCGAGCAGCGCGCCGCTTTCCTGCTGCGTGACGTCTTCGACGAGCCGTACGACCGGATCGCGGAGATCGTCGGCACGAGCGAGCAGAACGCCCGCCAGCTCGCCACACGGGCCCGTCGCCACGTCGAGGAGCGGCGTCCCCGCTTCGAGGCCTCGCGCGAGCAGCGGGACGAGCTCGCGACCCGCTTCTTCGCGGCCGCCGAGGAGGGCGACCTCGAAGGGCTCGAGGCGCTGCTGGCCCACGACGTGGTGCTCCGCGGCGACGGCGGCGGCAAGGCGCCCGCCCTCGCACGGGCGATCCACGGCCGCGCCAGGGTGGCGCGTACGCTGACGGCGGGGCTGCGCGCCCTCGGCAGCCGCATTCGCGGCCTCACCTTGCGCCGCGAGGAGATCAACGGGGAACCGGGCGTGCTGTTCCTCGACCGCGAGGGCAAGCTGATCGCAGTGATGATCCTCCACATCGCAGAGGGCCGGATCCAGGCCGTGAGCTCGATCGACAACCCGGACAAGCTGAGGCACCTCGGGCCGCTGGCCGACCTGCGCGCGCTGCTGCGCGAGCGGAGCTAGGTGTGTCCCTAGGGGGCGGGTCGGCTCGGGCGCCGCGACCAAGCAACCGTCCGAATTTGGTGTTCCATACGAACACCAGGATCGGACAGTAGACCGTGATTGCCCCGAACCACTCCCGCAGACCACCCGCCGCTCGACCCCCAACCCGAAGCCAGCGGGTGGTGCGCCTGCTCAGCGTGACCGGTCGAACTCGTCCACGACGGCGCGCATGTGCGTGTCGAGGTCGGTGAGGAGTTCGCGAACGCCAGGGGAGAGCCGCGCCCCGGGGCGGGTGATGACGGCGAAGGTGTCGTATAGCGCCGGGCTGAACGACGCGGTGCTCAGACCCTGGGGGTAGTAGGGCGCGTAGGTATATGCGGTGGGGAGATAGCTGTCGCCGATGCCGGCGGCGACGAGTCGCAGCGCGATGTCCTTGAGCTCGACCTCGACCTTCGGTTGCAGGCGGACGCCCAGGGCCTGCGCGCGCTCGGCGAGCTGGCGGCGGATCGGGTCGCGGTCGCCGGACTCGGCGTCGTAGAAGACGAGCGGCGTCGTGGCGAGTTGTTCGATCGTGGCCGGCTTTCGTGTGCGCTCGGGGGAGGCGCTGACGTAGAGCACCTCGTCGCGCACGATCGGGCGCACGTCGAGCTTGTCGTCGTCGATCGGCAGCAGGACGACGCCGGCCTCGAGCTCGCCTCCCCGAACGCTCTCGACGATCGCCGAGGAGTTGCGACCGACGAGCCGTAGGGACAGGTTGGGATGACGGCGCAGGAACGCCGCCACGAGCTCATCCATCCGCCAGGCGGAGGGCTCGCCGAAGATGCCGACCGCGACGGTCCCGCTCCGGAGTCCGGTGAGCTCGCCGACGCTGTCGGCGGCGTCCTCGACCGCGCGCAGGCTGCGGGTCGCGTGCTCGGCGAAGGCCCGCCCCGCCTCGGTGGCGACCACTCCGCGTCCGGCGCGGACGAAGAGCTCGGCGCCGAGCGCCTGCTCGAGCTTGCGGACCTGTTCCGCCACCGCCGGCTGGGAGACGCGCAGGGCGTCTGCGGCGGCGGTAAAGGAGCCGAGCTCGAGCGCCGCGCAGAAGCAGCGAAGCTGCTGCAGAGATAAAAGCTCAGCCTTTGATTGCACCAAGCAACCAAGCCTACCTTGAGGACTTCTTGCCGTCGATCATGGCCGAGTGACCCGCGACGTGGTGATCGTCGGTGGCGGGATCGCCGGACTGTCGGCGGCCTGGCGGCTGCGCCACCGCGACGTACTGCTGCTGGAGGCCGGCGAGCGTCTCGGCGGGCGGATGCGCTCCGACGCCTGCGGCGAGTACTGGCTCAACTACGGCGCCCACCTGCTCCCGGGGCCGGGCTCACTGGTCGACCGGATGGCCCGCGAATGCGGCCTGCAGTCCGTACCGGTCGCCGGGAGCATGATGGGGCTCGCGGTCGGGTCGACGCGGCTCGACGACGGACGCGTCGAGACCTACCCGTTCCGGCTGCCGCTCTCGGTGCGCGATCGGATCGCGTTCGCCAAGGCGGGGCTGAAGGTGCAGCGCGCCGTGGCCCGCTACCACCGGCTCGACCAGCGCCACGAGTTCGAGGACCACCGCACGTTCGGTGAGTTCCTCGGCCCGCTGCCGCCCGCGGTGCGCGAGATCTTCTCGTGCGCGGCGCACCGCGCCACGGCGGAACTAGACGAGCTCTCGGCGGGCTGCGGGATCGGGCTGTTCGGGCTCGTATGGGGCGGCAAGCGCTCGCTGATCGCGCGCAATCTGCTCGGCGGGAGCGGCCGGCTGCCGGCGGCGCTCGGCCGCGAGCTGGGCGAGCGGGCCCGCACCGGCTGCCGCGTGCATGCCGTCCGGCCCGACGGCGACGGCCTCGTGGTGCACCACGCCGGCGGCGAGGTGAGCGCGCGCCAGGTGATCGTCGCCGCGCAGGCGCCGCACGCGGCGCCGCTCGTCGCGCCGGTGGCCGAGCACGCCGCCGCGGCGCTGTCGCGGCTGACCTACGGCGCGTTCTTGAGCGTGGCCGTCGAGACGCGCGAGACCGGCGCGATGCCCTACGACCACGTCTACGCGATGGCCACGCCCGGCCGCGCCTTCGACATGTTCACCAACCAGGCGCACGCCCTGCGGCGCGACGGCCCGCGCCACCCCGGCGGCAGCCTGATGCTGTTCGCAGGCGCCCAGGGGGCAGCGGCGCTGATGCGCGAGTCCGACGAGGTGATCGTCGAGCGCTTCCTCGCCGACCTGCACCGGCTCTACCCCCAGACCCGCGGCGTGATCGCCGGCGCCACGGTGCACCGCTGGAAGCTCGGCAACGTCTACGCGCACCCCGGCCGCGGTCGTCTGCAGGCGGCGCTGGAGGGCCCGCTGGGCGCGTACCAGAACCTGCACCTGGCGGGCGACTACTTCGCCGAGCTGGGGAACATCGAGGCCGCCGCCCGCACCGGGCTCGAGGCCGCCGAACACGTCGACACCCGAATCCGAGAGGTGACCCATGTCTGACCCCTTCCACGGAGTGCTGCCCGCGCTCATCACGCCCTTCACCGACGACGGCGGCGCGATCGACACCGGCGCGCTCGCCGAGATCGTCGACCGCCTTATCGGCGCCGGGGTCGCCGGGCTCGTGCCCGGCGGCAGCACGGGCGAGTTCACCACGCTCAGCAATTCGGAGCGCCGCCGGCTGGTCGACACCACGGTCGAGGCGGCCGCCGGCCGCGTTCCGGTCGTCGCCGGCACCGGGGCGCTGTCAACACGCGAGACGGTCGAGCTGAGCGTCCACGCCGAAGCGGCCGGTGCGGCCGCGGTGATGATCGTGCCGCCCTTCTACGACGCCCTCTCGTGGCGCGAGCTGCTCGCCCACTACACGGCCGTCGCCGATGCGATCGAGATCCCGATCATGTACTACAACCTCCCGAGCGCCACCGGGGTCAGGCTCACCGCCGCGCAGCTCCGCGAACTCCCGGTCACCTGCCTCAAGGACACCGGCGGCGACGCCGTGGCCGCCACGGAGCTGATCCAGACCGGCGGCCCAACGCTCCTGAACGGCTGGGACACGCTCACCTTCGCCGCGCTCGCCGCCGGCGCCCGAGCCGTCGTCTGGGGCGCCGCCTCGATCCTGCCCCACCAGTGCGTCGAGCTGCACCGCCTGCTCATCGACGACATCGACCTCCCCGCCGCGCGCGAGCTCTGGGCCCGCCTGTGGCCGCTCTGCCAGTTCCTCGAGGGCCAGAGCTACCCGGCCGCTGTCAAGGCCGCGTGCCGGCTCGCCGGCGATTCCACCGGCCCGGTCCGCGCGCCCCTCCTGCCACTCGGCGACGCCGCGACCAGCGAGCTGGCAGCGCTGCTCGAGCACGCGGCCGTCGCGGGCGCGGCACGATGAGCGCTCCGCCCTACTCCCACTCGATGGTGCCGGGCGGCTTCGACGTGATGTCGAGCGTCACCCGGTTGACCTGCGCGATCTCGTTGATCATGCGCGACGCCACCCGCTCGAGCAGCTCGTAGGGCAGTCGCGCCCAGTCGGCGGTCATGGCGTCGTCGCTGGTGACGGCCCTGATCACCACGACGTAGCCATAGGTGCGCTCGTCGCCCTGCACGCCGACGCTCCGCAGGTCGGCGGGCAGCACGCAGAACGACTGCCACAGCTCGCGGTAGAGGCCGGCGGTGCGGATCTCGTCCTGCAGGATCGAGTCGGCGTCGCGCAGGATCTCGAGCCGCTCCTTCGTGACCTCGCCGCCCACCACGCGGATCGCGAGCCCCGGACCAGGGAACGGCTGGCGCCAGA
>Ga0081538_10000172_pt1 | contig 69506 bp, 68 predicted proteins | sample TabmetS5T2R1_FD_71022 | JGI IMG/M metagenome (GOLD analysis project Ga0081538, IMG submission 71022) | Tabebuia heterophylla rhizosphere microbial communities from the University of Puerto Rico - S5T2R1 | ecosystem: Host-associated > Plants > Roots > Rhizosphere ... | reverse complement strand
CAGGTCCTCAAGGGCCTGAGCTTCGACGTCGCCCCGCAAGAGATCTTCGGCATCCTCGGCCCGAACGGAGTCGGCAAGACGACGTCGGTCGAGATCGTCCAGGGGCTGCGGCACCGCGACAGCGGCACGATCGAGCTGCTCGGCCTCGACCCCACCCGCGACCGGGGCCGGCTCCGCACGATGATCGGCGCCCAGCTCCAGTCGTCGGCGCTGCCGGACCGGCTCCGCGTCGGAGAGGCGCTGCGGCTGTTCGCCCGGCTCGCCGGCAACGTCGTCGACTGGCGCGAGCTGCGCGACACCTGGGACCTGGCCCGCCTCGAACGCAGCGCCTTCGGGTCGCTGTCCGGTGGCGAGCGGCAACGGCTGTTCGTCGCCCTGGCGCTGGTCAACCGGCCGCAGGTGGTGTTCCTCGACGAGCTGACTCAGGGTCTCGACCCGGCGGCTCGCCGCGAGACCTGGCGCCTCGTACGCCGAGTCCGTGAACAGGGCACGACGGTCGTCCTCGTCACGCACTACATGGACGAGGCGGAGCAGCTGTGCGACCGGGTCGGCGTTCTGCACGACGGCCGCCTGACCGCCTGCGATACGCCCGAGGGCCTGATCGCGTCGGTCGGCGACGGAGTCCGGGTGCGGTTCTCGTACGCCAGCTCCGCCGACCTGACGGGGATCGACGCGATCGCCGGCGTCCACCGCGTCGCCCACGACGGCTCCCAGGTCGAGATCGTCACCGGTCCGACCGCCGTCGTGCCGATCGCGGCCGAGCTGGCCCGGCGTGACATCACCCCCGACGACTTCACCGTCGTCCGACCCACCCTCGAAGACGTCTTCGTCTCGCTCACCACCGGAGGCTTCCGATGAGTGCACTCACGACTCTGGCCGGCACCGAGGTCCGGCTGCTCACCCGCGAATGGGCCGCGATGGTGTTCGCCTTCGCGTTCCCGCCGCTGTTCATGCTGGTGCTCGCCGGCGTCTTCGGCACCGAGGACGACATGGGCGGCACCGGGGTGTCCGGCACCGACTACTACATCGCCGCGTACATGGGCGTGCCGATGGCGGCGCTGGCCCTGGTCGGGCTGCCCGTCATGCTGGCGTCGTACCGCGAGCGCGACGTGCTGCGCCGGTTCGAGGCGTTCGGCGTGCCGACCGGGCGCGTCGTCCTCGCCCAGACCGTCGTCACGGCGGGCCTGATCGTCGTGGCGGCCGGCCTCGTCGTCGCGACGGCGGCGCCGATCTACGGCCTCCCCGCGGTCGAGGACCCGCTGGGTGTCGCCGCCGGGTTCGCCGCCGGGACCGTGACGATGCTCGCCCTCGGCGTCGCACTCGGCCTGCTCGTGCCGACGGCGCGCGCGGCCCAGGCGCTCGGCATGCTGGTCTTCATGCCGATGTGGCTGCTCGGCGGCGGCGGACCGCCCCGGGACATCATGTCCGGTCCGATGGCCAACATCTCCGACGTGCTCCCCCTGTGGCACGCGACGTCGAGCATCCGCGAGCCCTGGCTCAACGGCAGCGGCGCGACCGACCACGTCCTGGCCCTGATGCCCTGGTTCGTCGCCGGCCTGGTCGCGGTCGCGATCCTGCTTCGGCGCCGCGACAGCCGGGTCTGAGTCCGCGTCCCGGCTCCACGGATCTTGAGGGGTTCGGGTAGCCCTGGCTACCCGAACCCCTCAAGATGCGTGTATGACCGACCCGCGAGCCCGACTCCGAGCGGAGCGCTCCCGCAAGGCCGTCGACGCCGCCGTGGCCCTGGCGCGAGAGCACGGCGTCGCATGCGGAGAGCCCGTCGTCCTGAACGACCTGTTCTCGCTGATGGTGCATCTCCACCCCGCGCCCGTGGTGGCCCGCGTGACGACCTCCCTGTCGAAGCTGCGGCCGTCCATCGGCGGGTGGCACGAGCGCGAGATCGCGGCGACGACGTACCTCGCGGGGCAGGGCGCACCGGTCGTCACGCCCAGCGCCGAGCTGCCGCCGGGGCCGCACGAGTACGACGGGTTCCCCATCAGCTTCTGGACCTACCTCGAGCCGGATCCGGGTCGGCTGCCGACGACGGCCGACTGCGCCGCGCTGCTCGTCGATCTGCATGCCACGCTGCGCTCGTACCCGGGTGACGTGCCGACGTACCTCGCCGACGACATGCCCGCCCTGATGACGCTGCTGGACCAGGCGGACGGCGTCGTCGACCAGGACGACGTCGAACGGATCGGCGAAGCGCACGAGCGCCTGCGCAGCATGTGGGAGTCGCCCGACGGCGAGCTCCAACCGCTGCACGGCGACGCACATCCCGGCAACATCATGTCGACGTCGGCCGGGTTCGTCTGGATCGACTTCGAAGACATCTGCCGGGGTCCGGTGGAGTGGGACTTCGCAGCCATGTGGGACCGGGACGCGGTCGAACGGCATCACCGGCCCGATCCGGAGCTCCTCGCCCGGTGCACCGAGCTCCGAGCGCTTCAGGTCGTGCTGTCGCTGATCGCGTTCGACGACGACTTCGGCGACATCGAGGGATGGGCCGAGGGGATCCGGGGCATGCTCGACGCGCTCGGCCCGACGACCTGAGGAGTCGGCTACCAACCCCGATCGGAAGGTTGCTCAGAGCCCGGTCAGCTCGGCTTGGAGAAACTCGTCGATCGCGTTCAGCATCCTCGAACCGGACAGCATCGCGGCGTCGTTGTGATCGGCGCTCGGGACTTCGACATAGGCGTCGGCATGGTCGTCGGCGACCTGGCGGGAGAGCTCCACCGGGACGACGGTGTCGTGCTCCGCGGCGATCACCAGCGTCGGTGTGTCGCCGGCGGCCAGGTGCTCGGCCGTCGGGAAGCGGTCGCGGAGCAGCAGCCCGACCGGCAGGAACCAGTAGTGACTCTGGCCGACCGCGGCGAGGTCCGGGAACGGCGATCGGAGCACCAGCGCGGCCGGCGGCTGCTCGGCCGCCCGCGCCGCGGCGACTCCCGTGCCGAGCGACTCGCCGAGGTACACCAGTCGCCGCGGGTCGACGTCCGGCCGATCCAGGACGTACGACACCGCGGCGCGATGGTCGGCGATCAGGCCGTCCTCCGACGGACTGCCCGGGTTGCCGCCGTAGCCGCGGTAGTCCATCAGCAGCACGGCGTAGCCCCGGTCGGTCAGTCCCTCGGCCAGCGGCAGTCGATCGGCCCGGTTCCCACCGTTGCCGCCGCTGACCACGACCGTCGCGTACGGCGGCCGGGTCTCGGGCGTCAGGAACCAGCCCGAGAGCTCGAGGCCGTCCTCGGTGGTGTAGCGAACCTCCTCCACACCGGGCGGCGCCGCCGGCGCGGACCCGTCCGGGAAGTAGAGCAGTTGGCGCTGGAAGATCCAGGCGAGCAGCACCAGCAGGAGGTAGGCCACGACCAGCACGGCGAGCACCCGCCAGGCCACCCCGACGAACTGCATGGCCATGCGCCGACCCTTGAGAGCGTCCATCGACCCGAATCCGACGCTACCCCGATGCCAGTCGCTCTGGTCAATCCCACCCACGAGCCTCCTGGGAGGATGGGAAGTCTGTCCGACGCCGACAGCGGTCCGCGCTGCCTACCGTCGTGCCACACCACGCGACAGGAGGCGCGACATGACCAACCAGCACGTCGAGACTCTGATCGTCGGCGCCGGCCAGGCCGGCCTGTCCACGGGCTACCACCTCCGGCGGCGGGCGCGCTCGTTCCTCGTCGTCGACGGGAACGAGCGGATCGGCGACAACTGGCGACAACAGTGGGACACCCTGCGGCTCTACACGCCGGCCAAGTACGACGGTCTACCAGGCCTTCGCTTCCCCGCCGACAGGTGGCACTTCCCGCAAAAGGACGAGGTGGCCGACTACCTCGAGTCGTACGCACTGCACTGGGACCTGCCGGTGCGGATGAGCACCCGGGTCGACCGGCTCGAGGCCCGGACGGGCGGAGGGTATCTCGCGACTGTCGGGCCCGACACCATCAGTTGCGACAACGTGGTCGTGGCGACGGGCAGCTTCGGGCGCACACCCAACGTCCCCTCGTACGCGGAGGACCTCGACCCCTCGATCAGGCAGCTGCACTCCAGCGCGTACCGCCGGCCGAGCCAGCTGCGACCCGGTCTCGTCCTCGTGGTGGGCGGTTCGCATTCGGGCACCGACATCGCCCACGAGCTCGCCGAGACCCACCAGACGATCCTGTGCGGTCGGGACTGCGGCCAGCTCCCGGTCCGGATCGAGTCGCGTCGCGCCCGGCTCGGCTGGCCCGTCTTCGTATTCATGTTCAGACACGTCGTCACCCGGAGGACGCCGATCGGCCGCAAGGCGATGAACGAGGTGAGGTCGCACGGCGGTCCCCACCTTCGGGTCAAACGGCAGGACCTGGCGGAGCGTGGCGTGGAGCGGGTGACGAACCGGGTCACCGGCACGGCGGACGGCCGACCGGTGCTAGACGACGGCCGGGTCGTCGACGCCGCGAACGTCGTGTGGTGCACCGGGTTCCGGCAGGTCTTCGACTGGATCGACCTGCCGATCTTCGACACCGACGGCTGGCCGGCGGAGTACCGCGGCGTGGTGGAGAAGGCACCTGGCCTGTTCTTCTGCGGTCTGAGCTTCCAGTTCGCGTTCAGCTCGATGGTGTTTCCCGGCGTCGGTCGGGACGCCGACTACATCGCCCGCCGGATCATGGCGCGATCTCGCGTCTCGACCCCAGCGGCCTGAACGTTCGGGCATGGCCGCGACCGTCGGGCGTATCCTCCGAGCGAGGGAGTTCCGATGGGCGTGGTTGACGATCTGATCCGGGCGCGGGAGGCTTTCGAGCGCCGGGAGTGGGTGGCTGCCTACGACGCGCTGTCGGACGTCGATCCATCGGCCCTGAAGGCCTCCGACTTCGCCGACCTGGCGACCGCCGCCTATCTGCTCGGCCGCAAGAACGACTGTGTGCAGGCGACACAGCGCGCCTACCGCGTCAACCTCGAGGCCGGTGACACCTTGGCCGCCGTGCGCTGCGCCTTCTGGCTGGCGATGGTCTTGATGACCGGCGGCGAAATGGCTGTCGGCGGCGGCTGGGTCGCCCGAGCCCAGCGGCTGCTGGAGGATGTGGCCGACGACGTCGTCGAGTGCGGCTACGTCGCCATCCATGTGATGTACCGCCACATCTTCGCCGGCGAGTTTCCGGCCGCCCTTGACGTCGCCGCCGAGGTCACCGCGTACGGCCGGCGCTTCAACGACCCCGACCTGGTGGCGATGGGCCTGTGCGCGGAGGGTCGCATCCTCCTCTACCTGGGTCGGGTCCCGGAGGGGCTGGCGCTGCTCGACGAGGCGATGATCGGCGTCGCCGCCGGCGAGGTGTCGCCGATCTTCGCGGGCAACGTCTACTGCACCATGATCGAAGGCTGCCAGGAGATCTCCGACTTCGGCCGGGCCGCCGAGTGGACCACCGCACTGACGACATGGTGTGACGCCCAGCCCGGCCTGGTGGCCTTCACCGGACAGTGCGCGGTGCATCGCGGCCAGATCATGCGGGTACGCGGCGCGTACGTCCAGGCCCTCGACGAGTTCGACCGAGCGGTACGACGCTACCTGTCCGCCGGGACCCCGGAGGCCGCCGGTCTGGTGATGAGCGAACGCGCCGAGGTACTCCGGATCCAGGGTGACCTCGCCGCCGCCGAAGAGGCGTACGAGAAAGCGGCGGCGTACGGCCACGAGCCGCAGCCCGGCCTGGCGCTGCTCTGGCTGGCGCGACAGCACACCGATGCGGCGCGGGCGGCGATGCACCGACTGCTGAGCGAGCCCCGCGACCCGGTGCACCGTTCGCAGCTCCTGCCGGCCGCCGTCGAGGTAATGCTCGCCGGCGGCGAGACCGACGAGGCTGCAGTCGTGGCAAGCGAGCTGGCGGGCGTCGCCGAGAGCTTCGGCTGTGCCGCGCTGCGCGCGATGGCCCGGTACGCGGTCGGCCAGGTGGCGGTCGCCCACGGCGACGCCGCGACGGCCGCCCCGGCGCTTCGGGCCGCCGCAGAGCTGTGGAGCGGCCTGGGATCGCCCTACGAGGCAGCCCGCTGTCGGACGCTGATCGGGCAGGCCTACCAGCTCCTCGGCGACCACGACTCCGCGCGCGTCGAGCTGACCGAAGCCCGTCGTACCTTCGCCGAGCTCGGCGCCGCCCCCGCCGAGCGGGAGGCGAGCCGACTCCTCCGGCCGGCGGTCCCGGGCGGCCTGACCGCGCGGGAAGTCGAGGTCCTTCGGCTGGTCGCCTCGGGTCGGAGCAACGCCGAGATCGCCACCGCACTGTTCCTGAGCGAGAAGACCGTGGCCCGCCATCTCAGCAACATCTTCGGGAAGCTGGATGTGACGTCACGGACCGCAGCCGCCGCATTCGCGTACGAGCACCACCTGGTCTGAGCCGCGATCGCGACCGCCGAGGTCTCAGCCGATCGAGAACTGCCCGGGATGGCCTTCGGGTCCGCGACCGGCCCAGGTCCAGGCGTAGACGCCGTCGTCCACCGCGGTGCCTCCCTCGCCGAGCTCCAGCGGCCGGAAGGTGTCGACCATGACCGCCAGCTCGTCGAAGTACTCGGCGCCCAGCGCGCCCTCGATGGCGCTCGGCTGCGGCCCGTGCGCGTACCCACCCGGATGCAGCGAGATCGAGCCCTTGTTGATCCCCGACCCCTTGCGCGCCTCGTAGTCGCCGTCGACGTAGAACATGACCTCGTCGGAGTCGACGTTCGAGTGGTAGTAGGGCACCGGGATCGCCAGTGGGTGGTAGTCGACTTTGCGCGGGCAGAAGTTGCAGATCACGAAGTTGTAGCCCTCGAACACCTGATGCACCGGCGGCGGCTGGTGCACCCGCCCGGTGATCGGCTCGAAGTCCTCGACGTTGAAGGTGTACGGGTACAGGCAGCCGTCCCAGCCCACGACGTCGAACGGGTGCGTGGCGTACGTCATCGCCGTCCCGACCAGCCCGCTCGGTCCGTTGCCCCGGTGCTTGATGAGCACCTCGACGTTGTCGCCCTCGACGAGGAACGGCTCGGTCGGCGGGTGCAGGTCGCGCTCGCAGTAGGGCGAGTGCTCGAGGAACTGCCCGTAGCGCGAGAGGTAGCGCTTGGGCGGCTGGATGTGGGAGTTGGCCTCGATCGCGTACGCCTGGACCCGACCGTCCGGCACCCACCGATGCGTCGTCGCGCGCGGGACCACGACGTAGTCGCCGGTGCGGAACGGTACGACGCCGAACACCGTCTCGACCTTGCCGGAACCGGACTCGACGAAGACGCACTCGTCGCCGACGCCGTTGCGGTAGTAGGGCGAGGTCTTGGCGGCGACGACGTACGAGATCCGGACGTCCCCGTTGCCGAGGACGAGCCGCCGCCCGGTCACCGGGTCGATGTCGGCCTCCTCACCGTCCTTGAAGAGGTCGTGCAGCTTGAGGTGCCGCGGCGTCAGCGGATGGTTCGCCGTCGTCTGCAGGTCGGGCAGCTCCCACACCTGCGAGTCGACGATCGCCGACGGGACGCCGAGGTGGTAGAGCAGCGACGCGTCCGACGAGAAGCCCTCCTCCCCCATGACCTCCTCGTAGTGCAGCTGGCCGGCCCGCGGACCGGACTCGACCCGCCATTGGGTGTGCCGCTTGGGTGGGATCTCACCGATGCGTTGGTAGTGCGCCATGCCGGTCCCCTCATGAGTGCGTGCGTACGGTCGATAATCGGACGCAGCCGTTCGATCAAGCCCACCTTCCGGTACGGTCGGGCCCGTGTCAACCGACGACGCCGCGTCCACCGCCCTGCTCAACAGCCTGGTCGACGACGCCGCGATCTTCCCGCCGGGCAACGCACCACTCGCCGACGCGATCCCGGCCCACGTACGGCACGCGGCGGCACCGTACGGACGGCTCGTCGGCCCGTTCGTCTGCGGCGACCGAGCGCTCCCCGACCTGACCCGGCTCCTGGAGTCGGACCCGCCGGACCGGCCGCTGCCGCTCACCCTCGTCGTCGTCGGCGGCGCCGGCGCGATCGAGCCGGCGCTGACGTGGGCCGACCGGCATCCGCACGTCGAGGTACGCGCCGTCGAGGCGGCACTGCGCGACGAGGACGACCTGGCGCACAACGCGGCTCGGGTCGTGACGGTGCTCGACCTCGCCCGGCCCGACGGCGTCGACGCGTACGTCGAGCTCCCGCGCCTTCCGGGCGGCGAGCCGACGGCGGGCTGGCTCGGCGCGGCCGACGCGGTCGCCGACGCCGGGCACCGGCTGAAGTTCCGGACCGGTGGCGAGTCGCCGGAGGCCCACCCCAGCGAGGCCGAGCTCGCGACCGTGATCGACGCCGCGCTGGATCGGCAGACGGCGTTCAAGTGCACCGCCGGACTGCATCACGGCACTCGCCACACCGCGTCGGACACCGGCTTCGAGCAGCACGGCTTCGGCAACGTCCTGCTGGCGACGACGGCGCTGCTGGACGGCGCCGGACGGGAGGCCGCCGCGGCCGTACTCGCCGACCGTGACGCGGCAGCGGTCGGCGCCCGCCTGCGTGGCTGGGACGTCGACACCGCGACGCGGGCCCGGAGCTGGTTTCGGTCCTTCGGCTCCTGCAGCATCGACGAGCCGGTGGCCGACCTGACGGCGTGGGACCTGCTCTGACCTTCCGCGATTGCGGGATGGTGGTCGTCTTGACACCCTGGGCAGCCACCATCGTCCCGCAATCGCGGAAATCGGAGGATCAGTGACGACGAACGAGCCCGGCCCGACCTGGGTGGACGGCGCCGCCGGCACCCCGTACGACGTCGACAACCTGCCGTACGCCGTCTTCTCGGTGGGCGGCGACCAACCGCGAGTCGGAGCCCGCATCGGCGATCTCGTCGTCGACCTCGCTCCGATCGCGGCGAGCGACATGATGGCCGGTGCCGAGGCGCTGGCGCGGCCCACCCTGGCCGGCCTGCTCGCCGCGGGGCGGCCGACGTGGACGTCGACGCGGGCCTGGCTGACCGCCTTGCTGACCGACGAAGCCGAGCGCGCCGGCGTCGAGCCCTTCCTGATCCCGATCGGCGAAGTCAGCCTCCATCCGCCGTTCGACGTCGCCGACTACGTCGACTTCTACGCGTCGATCGACCACGCCAGCCACGCCGGCCAGATCTTCCGGCCCGACGACCCGCCGCTGCTGCCGAACTGGCGACACCTGCCCGTGGGCTACCACGGCCGCGCCGGCTCCGTGGTGATCTCCGGCACCGACGTGGTCCGGCCCTGCGGGCAGCGCAAGCCCGCCGACGCCGAGGCCCCGACGTACGGCCCGACCCAGCGACTCGACATCGAGGCCGAGCTCGGCTACGTCGTCGGCGTTCCGACCCGACTCGGCGAGCGCGTGCCGACCAGCGCCTTCGCCGACCACGTCTTCGGCGTCACGCTGCTCAACGACTGGTCGGCCCGGGACATCCAGGGCTGGGAGGCGAGGCCACTCGGACCGTTCCTCGGCAAGTCGTTCGCCACCTCGATCTCGCCGTGGATCACCCCGCTCGACGCGCTGGCCGCCGCTCGGGTCGAGCTGCCGACACAGGACCCGGAGCCGCTGCCGTACCTGCAGGTCGACGGTCTTGCCGGCTACGACATCGACCTCGAGATACGACTCGGCGACCACGTCCTGTCGCGGCCGCCGTACGCCACGACATACTGGTCGCCGGCGCAGATGCTCGCCCACCTCACGGTCAACGGGGCGCCGCTGCGGACCGGCGACCTGTTCGCCTCGGGCACCGTCTCGGGCTCCGAGCCGGACCGGATGGGGTCGCTCCTGGAGCTCTCGTGGGGCGGCTCCAAGCCCGTCACGCTCCCGGACGGCTCGACCCGGACGTACCTCGAGGACGGCGACACCGTGACGCTCTCGGCCACCGCGCCGGGTATCCGCGGCGGCCGGATCGCGCTCGGCGACGTGACCGGCACGGTGCGCGCGGCCGCCGACTGAGAATCGCCCCGCAGTCGCTCCGCGCAATTTACTTGACGATTCAAGCAAAAGCGCTAGCGTTCTGCTGTGACGCCATACGGGGCCTGCGGGCCGAGGGCCGGTCCGCCTTCGGAGGCCGGGAGGCATATCCAATGGACGTCCTTCTTCTCATCGCCCGCATCGTCTTCGCCGGGATCTTCGCCGTGTCGGCGATCGGCCACTTCGCCCAGACCGACGCGATGGCGGGGTACGCGCAGTCTCGGGGGGTGCCGGCCGCTCGGGTCATGGTGCTCACCGGCGGCGTCGCACTCGTGCTCGGCGTCGTCTCCCTGGTGCTCGGCATCTGGCCCGATCTCGGCGCCCTCGCCCTGATGTGCTTCCTGGTGCCGACGGCCGTGCTGATCCACGGCTTCTGGAAGGAGACCGATCCGCAGGCGCGCCAGATGGAGCAGGTGCAGTTCTTCAAGGACCTGTCGCTGGCCGGCGCCGCGCTGGCATTCTTCGTGATCTTCGCCTACTTCGGTGACGTCATCGACCTGACGATCACGGACTCGGCGTTCGATCTCGAGGTCGACTGAGGCGTACGGTCCCGCCGCGGACCAGGTCGAGCCGGTCCGCGGCGGACCCACCGTTGACGGCGATCGCGACCCGACCGTCGGCGTCCGCGTAGACGACGAGCTGGCCCGGCCCGACCGAGGTGAACTGGCGTCCCACCTCGACGGTGTGCTCGTCGCCCTCCACGCCGAGCGTCACGAGCTCCCCGACGTCGACGCCGAGCGCCGGCCAGGTCGCAGCGAGCTGGAGGTTGCCGTAGCGGTCGACATCGACGACCTCGGCGTCGACGCCGGTCGGATGCGCTCGTACCAGCGGCTCGTCCAGCGCCACCAGGCTGGCCGGGTCGATCGCCGAGCCGACGTCGGCCAGGTCGGCACCGGCCAGCAGGTGCGCCGCCACCGGCGCGAAGACGTCGCGACCGTGGAACGTGGCCGACACGGGCTGGCGGAACAGCTCGGCCCGATCGAGCTCGACCGCCCGCCGGGCACCGCCGAGCGCGCTCGTTGCCGGCAGCAGCAGCCCGTTGTCCGGCCCGACCAGGACCGACGACTCGGTTCCGACGGCGACGGCCCGTCGGTCGCCCCCCACGCCCGGGTCGACGACCGCGAGGAAGACCGCGGGCTCGAGGTACGGCGCCGCGCGAGCCAACACGGTCGCGCCCCGGCGCACGTCGTACGCGGGAACGAGATGGCTGATGTCGACGATGCGGGCGTCCGGCGCGATCCGACCGACGACGCCGTGGCAGACCGCGACGAAGCCGTCCTCGAGGCCGTAGTCGGTCAGGAAGCCCAGGCATCGATAGCGCGCCACGGCGGTCAGTCTGACACGGTGGCAATTCGGTGCCCGGCCGTCCGCGTCGGTCGCTAGCCTGTGCGCATGCGACGCGAGCCTCGGCGCGATGGCTGACGCCGACGACGTGCGCCGGCTCGCGCTGTCCCTGCCTCACGTGGTCGAGATCGACAGCGACGGCTTCGACTTCCGGGTGGGCAACCGGGGCTTCGTCTGGTCCTACCCCGAGCGGCTGCCGGGCAAGCCGCGGCGGATCCGCTCCGACATCGCGGTGCTCTACGTCGGCGACGAGGCCGAGCGGCAGGCCCTCCTGCTCGGCGAGCCCGACCTCTTCTTCACCGCGCCCGGCTACGAGCGCATGCCGCTGGTGCTGCTGCGGCTGGAGCACGTCGACGTCGGGCGCCTGACCGAGCTCGTGGTCGACGCGTGGCGGATGCGTGCCCCGGCCGAGCTCGCCGCCGACCTCGACGGCGTCGACCTGCCCTAGGCGTACGGCTTGGCCGATTGCTTACGCTGGCGGCGAAAACGCTCCCGGCCCGGTCGCCCTTGCGAGTACGGTCGGGACATGCCGGAGCCGCCAGCCGTCGACCCGACCGAACGCCGACCGACGCCGAGGCCGAAGCCGCTGCTCCGGAATGTGCTCGGCGACGGGCTCCGCCGGAGGCGACGGGAGCAGGGTCGGACGCTGGCCGACGTGGCCGCGGCCGCGCGGGTGTCGATGCAGTACCTGTCCGAGCTGGAGCGCGGCCGCAAGGAGGCGTCGTCCGAGGTCCTGGCCGCCCTCTGCGACGCGCTGTCCGTCGATCTCGCCGACCTCCTCACCGACGTGTGGCGGCCCGCCGTGGAGAGCCGCGATCGGCGCGCGTCGGTCGTCCGGCTGGAGTCGATCCGGGTGGCGTCGTCGCGAGCCCGCCCGTCGCGTCCGTCCAGCTCCCGCGACACGTTCTGCCTGGCCGCGTGACCGCTGCCGCGTGACCACTGCCGCGTGACCCCCTGGCGCGTGACTCGCCGACCAGGCCTCAGGCCCCGACCGACTCCAGCGCCAGCGACTCGCGGCGGCTCGCGACCACCCGGTCGGCCAGGCCGTACTCGACGGCCTCCTGTGCGGTGAACGTCTTGTCCCGGTCGGAGTCGGCTCGGATCACCGCCGGCGAGTGCCCGGTGTGGAGGCTGAGGATCTGTTCCATCTCGCTTCGGATCCGACCCACCTCACGGGCCTGGATCGCCAGGTCCGGCAGGGTCCCCCGCGCCTGGCTGGACGGCTGCTGCAACACGACCTTCGCGTGCGGAAGAACAGATCGCTTGCCCTCGGCGCCGGCCGCGAGCAGGACCGCCGCCGCCGCGGACGCCTGCCCCATGCAGATCGTCGCGACGTCGGGCCGGATGAACTGCAGGGTGTCGTAGATCGTCGTCATCGCGCTGAACGAGCCGCCGGGCGAGTTGATGTAGAGCCCGATGTCGCGTTCCGGACTGGCGAACTCGAGGTGTAGCAGCTGCGCCATCACCACGTTCGCGACGCCGTCGTCGATCTCCGTACCGATGAAGACGATCCGCTCCGACAGCATCTGCGAGAAGATGTCGTACGCCCGCTCGCCGCGCGCGGTCTTCTCGACGACGGTCGGGATCGTGTACTGCGCCATGTCAGAGCCCTGCCTTCCGGTGCGCCGCGGCCGGCCGGACGTCGGAGAGCCGTTCGACGATGTGATCGATGAAGCCGTACTCGAGGGCCTCCTCCGCGGTGAACCAGCGGTCCCGGAGGCTGTCCCTCTCGACCTTCTCGACCGGCTGGCCGACGAGCTCCGCGGTCAGCTTGGTCATCATCGCGCTGGTCCGCCCGAGCTGCTCGGCGTAGATCTCGATGTCGGCCGCCGTGCCGCCGAAGCCGGCCGAGCCCTGGTGCATGATGACCTGCGCGTGCGGCAGGCTGTAGCGCTTGCCGCGCGTACCGGCGCACAACAGGAACTGGCCCATGCTGCCCGCGAGCCCCATCGCGAGCGTGCTGACGTCGTTGGGGATCAGCCGCATCGTGTCGTAGATCGCGAGGCCGGCGCTGACCGAGCCGCCCGGCGAGTTGATGTAGAGGCTGATGTCGGTGCGCGGGTCCTCGGCCGACAGCAGCAGGAGCTCGGCGCAGAGCCGGTTCGCGATCGCGTCGTCCACCTCAGTGCCGAGCACGATGATCCGCTGGTGCAGCAGCCGGGTGGCGAGCTGGTCGTCCAGCGTCCCGGTGTACGTGGGCTCGGCCAGCGCGCTCGGCATGGCGTCTCCTCTGCGTCTCGGTGCCGGGAGGTCCGGCCACACCATCGATCCTGCGGCCCGGCGGAGGGCGGATCCAAGCCAATCTGCTGACAGCAGAGGAGCGAGTACGGCCGGCGCCGACCGCCATCGTGCGTCACCCGGCTAGAGGTCGCCGCCCTCCTCGAGCAGCCGGGCGATCTCGCGCTGGATCAGCGCCAGGCGAGCCTCCTTCACCAGCGGGATGCTGCGGCGCCGACGGCGTACCTCGTCGAAGTCGACGTCCACCGTGACGAGGTCCGGCTCGTGCTCGGCGGCCCGCGCGATCACGTTGCCCCACGGGTCGACGACGTGGGAGCCGCCCCAGAAGGTCAGCTCGCCCTCGACGCCGACCCGGTTCACGAACACGACGTAGAGCTGGTACATCCGGCCGTAGAACGTCGTGATCCCCTGCCAGTACTCGCGGGCGTCGTAGTGCTCCGGGAACCGGCTCTGGGCACTGACCGCCGGGACGATCAGCGCCCGCGCGCCGTCCTGGGTCGCGATGAACGCCAGCTGCGGCTGCCAGGCGTCGCCGCAGATCAGCGTCGCCATGGTGACGTCGTCGCCGACCGGGTACGCCCGCAGCGACGGCCCCGGCGTGAAGTGCTTGCGCTCCTCGAAGACCGAGTACGTCGGCAGGTAGAGCTTGCGGTGGACGTGCACCAGCCGCTCGCCCTCGTAGTAGGCCGCGCTGTTGTACGTGTGCGGACTGCGCTTGGCCGACTCGGCGAGGCCGATGTGCAGACCGGCCGGTGCCGCCCGGCGGGCCAGCTCGACGACGCGCGGATCGTCGACCCGGATCGCGACGTCGTCGACGACCGTGCCGACCGAGTAGCCGGACAGGTACAGCTCCGGGAACACGACCAGCTCGGTCGCGTCCCCCTTCGCTCGCGCCACGACCTCCGACGCCTGCTGGAGGTTGGCGTCGACGTCGCCGAGCTTCGCGTCGACCTGCGCGAGCGTGATCCGCACGCGGCGATGCTAGGGCATCGGGCGCACCGGATCCCGCCGAGGATCAGGCGACGAGTGGCCCATCGTCAGGCGACAGGTGACCCGTCGTCGGGTGGGTCAGGAGGCTGCCCTGGCGGGGGTCGTCTCGGTCGGTCGCGGGGAGTCGATGCCGTCGCGGTACTCCCGCCAGTGGCCGCCGGTGAAGTCGGGGATCTGGACCGGCATGCCGTGCCGCTTCAGCGACACCGTGCTGAGCGGGTTGACGACAGTCCAGGTCGCGCCGTCGTACACGTCGTGGTCGGGCACCAGGCCGAGCTTCATCATCTGGACGAAGCGCCAGACCTCCTTGGAGTCGGATCCGCCGTGGCCCGTCCCCGGGTCGTCGGGGTACTTCCACATCCAGTGGTCGTAGTCCTCGTACGCGTCGAAGCTGCCCCACTCGTGTCCCGAGTGGTCCGGCTCCAGGTAGATCCGGGTGCCCTCGCCACCGGTGCCCGGGCCGCCGGCGAAGTCCTCGAAGATCCCGCGCGTGCCGGCGAGGTGGTTGAGGCGGCTGTACGGGTGCGGGTGCGAGACGTCGTGCTCGACCCGGATCAGCCGGCCGTGCGCGGTCTCGACCAGGGTGATGTTGCGGTCTCCCTTGACGTACCGCTCACCCCAGCTCTCGTGATCGGGCGGCGCGTTCTCCTCGCGGTAGAGCGCCAGTCCCCTGGCCGGCGAGCTGGTCGACACCAGGCTCGTGAACCGGTCGCCGCGGTTGATGTCCATGCAGGCGGCGATCGGCGCCAGTCCGTGCATCGGGTAGAAGCAGCCGTCCCGTCGGGTATGCCACAACCGTCGCCAGTTCTCCGGGTAGTAGCTGCCCTCGAGACCGAACAGCAGGCCGCGGATGTCGTGGTTGTAGGCCCCGGCGCCGTGCAGCAGCTCGCCGAACAGGCCTTCGTGCGCCATCCGCAGGATCCGCATCTCGTTCTGCGAGTAGACGATCTGCTCCATCATGAAGCAGTGCCGACGGGTGCGCTCGGAGGTGGCGACCAGCGCCCACAGGTGCTCCATCTCCATCGAGAGCGGCATCTCGGTGCCGACGTGCTTGCCGTGCCGCATCGCCTCCATCGCCACCGGGAAGTGCCACTCCCACGGCGTCGGCGAGTAGACGAAGTCGACGTCGTCGCGCTCGCAGAGCTCGGTGTACGGCAGGTTCGCGTCCTTGTCGCGAAGCGCCCGCTCCGACGCCTTGAGCGCCGACGGGTAGCTCGGATCGCCGCCCGGGTACGTCGCGGGATCGTGCCCCATCTCGCGCAGCGTCGCCGCGACCTCGTCGACGCGCTCCGCCCGGGAGTCGCAGATCGCCGTCACCCGGACGTCGGGGTGCTGCGCCCACAGCTCCGCCATGCCCGAGCCGCGGTTGCCGAGCCCGACGATCCCGACCCGGACGACGTCGTGCGGCTCGAACGGGACGCCGATCATCGACCCCTTGGGCTTCGGCAGGCCGGTCGGGACGCGAGCCGTGTCGGGTGCCGCCTGCGCGGTGAACCCGCCCAGACCCCCGACGCCGAGGGCGGCTCCGGTCGCCGCTCCTCCCGTCAACAACGCCCGTCGGGTCCGTGAGAAGTCCTGAGCCATGTCCATCTCCTCGGGGTGGGGACGACCGGCAGCGCGTCACGCCCGAGCCGCTACGCCGCGGGGCCGAGTGAGCATTTCTGCTCATCCTGTTGAGATTTCGAGCAGAAGTCAACAGCCGGCATGGCTTGGGTACGCCGAGCGGCGCTATCCGGAGCGACGGCGGAGGAACTCGGCGACCGCGCTCATGTCGCGCCCGCCGAGACCGGCCGCGACCGCCGCCGCGACGACCTCGCGGGTCGCGTCGCCCTGTGGCAGGTCCGCGCCGGCCGCCGTCGCCAGGTCGTCGATCAGCCGCTGGTCCTTGGCGACCAGGTCCAGGCTGAACGCGACCGGCGCATCCTGGGGCCGTACGAACGCGTCCTGCTTGTAGTGCACGTACGGCGCGCCGACCGCGCTGGCGGCGAGCACGTCGTACGTCGCCGCCCGGTCGATCCCGGCCCGCTCGGCGAGCACAAGCGCCTCGCTCACGGCGAGGTTGAGTGCGAAGACCACGCCGTTGACCACGAGCTTCATCGCGGCGCCGGCGCCGACGTCGCCGAGATGGAACACCGCCCGCGCCAGGTGGTCGAGCGCGGGCCGGGCGACGTCGAGGGCGGCCGCGTCGCCGCCGGCCATCACGGTGAGCTCCCCGCGTTCGACCAGGGGCACGCTGCCCGACACCGGGGTGTCGAGGAGGCTCCCGCCGCGCCCGGCGACCAGCGGAGCCAGCTCGCGTACGGTCTCCGGCGCGACGGTGCTCGTGTCACAGACCACGACGCCGTCCCGGACGCCGGCGAGCAGCCCGTCGTCGCCGCCGTACGCGTCCCGCAGCGCGGCGTCGTCGGCCAGCGACACCACGACGACGTCGGCCGCGGCGACCGCCTCGCGAGCCGTCGCGGCGACCGTTGCTCCGTGTCGGGCAGCCACCGCCTCGGCCTTGTCCGGCGTCCGGTTGTAGACCACGACCGACATGTCGGCCGCGCACAGCCGTCCGACCATCGCGGCGCCCATCCGTCCGGCGCCGACCACCGCGACCGTCACAGCAACAGCCATCCGCCGTCGACGTAGAGGTCGATGCCGTTGACCGAGCGGTTGCGCAGCAGGAAGTCGACCGCGTCGACGATGTCGGTCATCGCGACGTTGCGGCCGGTCGGCGTCCGGGCCTTGACCGCGTCGACCGCCTGGGTCTTCTCCGTCCAGAACGGGCTGTCGCCCACGATGCCCGGGTGGATGGCGTTGACCCGGATCGGCGCGAGCTCGGTGGCCAGGGCGTTGACCATCCCGCTCACGCCGCCGTTGACGGTCGAGACGGTGGTCGAGCCCGGATACGGCCGCTCCTTGGCGAGCCCGCCGAAGATCACGATCGCCGCGTCGTCGCCCATGTGCCGCAGCAGGGTGTGGATCACCTCGGTGTAGCCGACGAGCTTCATCGTCACCAGCTGCATCGCGCCGGCGATGTCGTACTCCTTCGCGGCGTTGGCGTCCCGGTCGATCGCGGCCAACACGAGGCGGTCCACTCGGTCGACGTCGCTCAGCGCGGCCGCGATCCCGGTCGGACGCGCCAGCTCCAGGGCGATCCCGCGGACGTCGCCGCCGATCTCCTTCGCGACGCTCTCGGCCCGATCCGGGTCTCGACCGGTCAGCACGACGGAGTCGCCGGCGTCGGCGTACTTCCTCGCGATCTCCCGCCCGATCCCCCGCGTTCCTCCAACGACGAGCACGGTCATGGCAGCACACCTCGCAGGTAGTCCCAGTCGCGGGCGAAACGATACGAGTGTCGCCCCGGCGGCTGCGGCGACTGCGTCTCCAGCCAGCGCAGCGGCCCGTCGCCGAGGTTACGGAAGCCGTGGACGCAGCCGACGCCCGCCCACGCGATGTCGCCCGGGCCGCACTCGTACGTCTCGTCGTCGAACGTCGCCTCGGCGCGGCCCTCGAGGAAGTAGTACGTCTCCTCGAACGGATGGTCGTGCGCGCCCGCCACCCCGGCCGGCTCGTACTGCACCATGAACATCGTCGTGAGATCGGCTCCGAGGTCGGAGTCGACCATCATCTTCACGGTGATGCCGCTGTAGACGAGCAACGCGGTCCGCATGCTGGCCGAAACGGCGAGCGACGCCTGGTCCTGCCGACCGGCGTCCATGTGGCCCGGCTCGATGTGGCCGAAGCGGCGGGTCCGGGGATCGCGTACGTCGACCTCGACGAGCTCGCGACGGTCCGGGAGGTCCGGCACGAGCAGCGTGTCGCCCTCGTGTCGGTCCCGCGGCACCGGTCCCTGCATCTCCGCCCACCGGACCCGAGTGTCGCCGTCGTTGCGCCACCGGTGCGGCACGCCGACGGGGACGAGGGCGTAGTCGCCGGGCCGCATCCGGAACGACCCTTCGGCCGTGTCGAGGACGCCCGACCCGTCGACGACGTACACGCTCTCCTCGAAGGAGTGGACGTGCGGCGGCAGCGTGCCACCGAGGTCGAGGTCGCACACGCCGAACCCGGTGTGGACGGACCCGTCCGCCTCGCCGACCGCGGCCCAGCGGGAGTAGGCCTTCGCCCCCGACGCCCAGCCGCCGGGGACCGCGAAGTCGGCGTCGGAGGCCCGGCGTACGACGTGCCGACCGCTCATGCCGCCGGCTTGTCCGCGACGGCGCCGAGCAGATAGTCGCTGGCGGCCTGGACGTCGGCGCGGGCCTTGTCGACGTCGGCCAGCAGCCTGCCGTCGCGCTTGCGCACCACGCCGTCGACCAGGACGGTCTCGACCTGGGAGACGTCGGCGCTGAGCACCACCGCGGCGACCGGGTCGATGACCGGCGCCACCGCGAGCGAGGTCGCGTCGATGATCACGACGTCGGCCTGCTTGCCGGGCGTGAGCGAGCCGGTCCGGTCCTCGAGCCCCGCCACGTAGGCACCGTCGATCGTCGCGGCCCGGAGGATCTGCTCGGCCGTCAGGCAGTCCTTCGGCACCTGCTCGTTGGGCTCGTACGCGGCCTCGTGCACCCGGGCCCGGTCGGCCGCGAACGCCGACCGCATCTGCGTGAACATGTCTCCGGGTACGGTCGTCACGACATCGATCGAGAGGCTCGGACGCAGGTCGTACTCGAGCGCCTTCAGGGTCGGCGGCCAGCCGTGTCCCATCTGCATCTCGACCTGCGGAGCGACCGAGATCGTGCCGCCGCTGTCCTTGACGAGCTGCCACTCCTCGTCGCTGAAGTGGCAGCAGTGCACGTACGTCGTGTCCGGCCCGAGCAGTCCGAGGTCGCTGAGCTGCTTGACCATGCCGAACCGACCGGCGAGCCGACCCATCGCGACGTGCACCGTGATCGGAATGTCCAGCTCGCGGGCCAGCGCCCACTCGGACCGGACCACGTCGTCCTGGCAGAAGCCCGGCCCGCGGGTGGCGAGCCCCAGCGTCAACAGCCCGTCGTCGGACGAGAAGTACGTGTCGCGGATCCGGCGTACGTCGTCGCCCGGGATCACGAGCTTGCTCTCGAACCAGTAGTCCGCCAGGGACGTGTTGGCGCTGCCGTAGGCGTAGAGCGCCCGAATGCCGGTCGCCTGCAGCCCGGTCACGGCCGCGTCGGGATGGTCCGGCGTGTTGTTGATGTGCGACCAGTCGACCAGCGTGGTGATGCCGGCGTTGAGGCACTCGAGGGAGCCGGCGACGTTGCTGGCGTGGACGTCCTCGGGTCGGTAGACCGGGGCGAACGTGTCCAGCACCTCGACGAAGTAGTCGTCGAGCGTCGCGTTGGGTGCGCAGCCGCGGATCGCGGCCTCCCACGTGTGCCGATGGGTATCGACGAAGCCCGGGATCACGATCCGGCCCGCGGCATCGACGACCTCGGCGTCGACGTCTCCCAGATCGGGCTGGACGGCCGCGATCTTGTCGTCCTCGATCAGCACGTCGCCGGGGGCGAGGTCTCCGATCGCGGGATCCATCGTGAGGACGGTGCCCCCACGGATTACGGTCTTGCTGGCCATGGGCCGGTGCTCCCTCCTAGTACGCGACGGGTTTGCGTACTGCTTCGACCACCTTGTCGACGGTGGGCATGACGACGTCCTCGAGCGTGTCGGCGAACGGCAGCGGCACACAGGCCGCCGCGACCCGACGAACCGGAGCGTCCAGCAGCTCGAATCCCTCGTCGGCGACGATCGAGGCGACGGTGCCGCCCCAACCGCCCTGGTACGGGTTCTCCTCGACGATGACGACTCGCGACGTGCGCTCGACCGACTCGAGCACGGTGCGGGCATCGAGCGGCACGAGGCAACGCAGGTCGACGACCTCGGCGCTGATGTTCTCGTCGGCGAGCCGCTCGGCGGCGGCCAGCGCGATCGGCACCGTGTACGCCAGCGCGACCAGCGTCACGTCGGTGCCCGACCGTACGATCGCCGCCTCCCCGAGGGGTACGACGTGGTCGGCCGGAGCGGGCTCGCCCTTGCTCGCGAACAGGCCCTTGTGCTCGAAGAACACCACCGGGTCGTCGCTGCGGATCGCCGACGCCATGAGGCCGACCACGTCGGCCGGCGTCGACGGCGCCGCGATCTTGAGGCCGGGGATCGTGAAGACCCAGTTCTCGGTCGCCTGCGAGTGCTGCGCGCCGAACCCGAGGCCGCCGCCGTTGGCCGTCCGGATCACCAGGGGCGTGGTGACCTGGCCACCGGTCATGTAGCGCAGCTTGGGGATCTCGTTGGCGAGGTAGTCGAAGCAGCAGGCCAGGAAGTCGGAGAACATGATCTCCGCGACCGGCCGCATCCCGGTCATCGACGCTCCCAACGCGGCTCCGACGATCGCCTGCTCCGAGATCGGAGTGTCCCAGACGCGTTCGGCGCCGAACTCCTCGTACAGCCCGACCGCGGTCTTGAACACGCCGCCGGCCGCGCCGATGTCCTCGCCCAGGCACACGACCCCTTCGTCCCGCCGCATCTCTCGCGCGATGCCCTCGGCGACGGCCTCGCGGTAGGTCGTCAGGTCCGCCATGCCGCACCTCCGTCGGCCCACACGTCGGTCAGCGCGTCGGTCGGATCGGCGTCGGGTGCGGCGGACGCCTCGGCGATGGCGTCCTCGACGACGCGGGCGACCCGCTCGTCAGCCGCCTCGATCTCGTCGCTCGACACGCCGAGGTCCTTGGCTCGGCCGCGTGCGAGGTCGAGCGGGTCGCGCTCGAGCCACCGCTCGAGCTCGCCCTCGGGCCGGTACTTCGCCGGATCGGTCCGGCTGTGGCCGTAGTGCCGATAGGTCTGCGCCTCGATCACGGTCGGGCCGTCGCCGGCGCGGGCCCGTTCGGCGGCCTTCGCGACCGCGCCGTACACCGCGTCGACGTCGTTGCCGTCGACGACCTCGCCCGGGATCTGGTGCGCTCCCGCTCGGTCGGCGGCCGGGTTGTCGGTGGCCGTGACCGAGCGGATCGGCGTGTACTCCATGTAGAAGTTGTTCTCGCAGACGAACAGCACCGGGAGCTTCCACACCGCCGCGAGGTTGAGCGACTCGTGGAACGCGCCGATGTTGGTGGCGCCGTCGCCGAAGAACGCGACCGCCACCTGGTCGGTCCCGCGTAGCTTCGCCGACCAGGCCGCGCCGCAGGCGATCGGCAGGTGGGCGCCGACGATCGCGTACGACCCGAGCATCCCGTGATCGGCCTTGGTGAGGTGCATCGAGCCGCCCTTGGCCTTGTTGAGCCCGGTGGCCTTGCTCATCAGCTCGGCGAGACACTCGGTCGGCGTGGCGCCGCGGGCCAGCGCGTGGTGATGACCGCGATAGGTGGCGAACACGTAGTCGTCGTCGTGGAGGGCCGCGCTGGCGCCGACCGCGACCGCCTCTTGCCCGGCGGCCAGGTGGGTTGTCCCCTTGACGAGTCCCTTCAGGAACAGGTCGTGCGCGGCCTTCTCCACGCCGCGGATGAGCCGCATCTGCTCGTACGCGCGCAACAGCTCGGGCGCGTCGAGGGTGGCGGTGGCCGGCTCGGTGGACGCGGTCACGGCCGCTCGCCCCGGCCGGCTGCCGTGTTCAGGTGCGACTGCGACTCGCGCAGCGTGTCGAGCTGGCCGCCGACGGTCCAGTACTTGCGGCCGGCCACGAGCAGTTCCTCGGCGGGGAACTTGGTGATCACCTCGCAGCCGTCGGCGGTCACGACGACCTCCTCCTCGATCCGGGCGGCGGACCAGCCGTCGGCCGCCGGCCAGTACGTCTCGAGCGCGAAGACCATCCCCTCCTCGAGCTCCTCGGGATGCTCCAGGGACACCAGGCGACTGAAGATCGGCTTCTCCCAGATGGCGAGGCCGACGCCGTGGCCGTACTGCAGCGCGAACGCCGCCTCCTCGTCGGGAAAGCCGAACTCCTCGGCGCGCGGCCACAGCTGGACGATGTCGGCCGTCGTGACGCCGGGCTTGACCATCGCGATGGCGGCGTCCATGTACTCGCGGCAGCGCGTGTACGCGTCGCGCTGCGCGACCGACGCGCTGCCGACGGCGAAGGTCCGGTAGTAGCAGGTGCGATAGCCGAGATGGCTGTGCAGGATGTCGAAGAACGCCGGGTCGCCCGGCCGGATGACGCGGTCGCTGTAGACGTGCGGATGCGGTGAGCAGCGCTCCCCCGAGATGGCGTTGACGCCCTCGACGTACTCGCTGCCGAGGCTGTAGAGCACGTGGGAGACGAGCCCGACCGCCTCGTTCTCCCGGACGCCGGGCTTGAGGAAGGCGTAGAGCTCGTCGTACGCGGCGTCGACCATCGAGCAGGCCTGGGCCAGCAGCGAGATCTCGTCGGGCGTCTTGATCCGTCGCGCCTCCAGGAACACCTGCTGGCCGTCGACGACGTCGAGTCCCTCGGCCTTCAACGCGGCGAGGATCGGCATCTCGACCACGTCGACGCCGACCGGTTCGCCGGCGAGGTCGTGCTCGCGGAGCACCGTCGCGACCTTGCGGGCGACCTCCTCGGCGATGCCGGCGTCGGGGTGGAAGGCGCCGCGTAGCGTCGAGATGCCGGCTCGTGCCCCGGAGCGGCCGGCGCGGGCGGCGTCGGACAGCTCGGTGCTGCCGGGTTCACGGTCGTAGTCCAGCCATGGGTTGTAGAGCTGGTGATGCTTGGCGGCCGAGCCGAAGTCCCACTCGACCGGCTGCCCACCGCGTGGGAGAACGGCGAAGCGGATCAGCTTGTCCATCGCCCACGTACCGATATGGGTCGACGTCATGTAGCGCAGGTTGGAGAAGTCGAACGACAGCAACGCACCGAGCTCGGAGCGCTCCAGCTGATCGCGAAGGCGCTGCAGCCGTTCGGCCCGAAGCCGCCCGAGGTCGACGCGCTCTTCCCAGTCGACCGCGTTGGGGCCATAGGTACGGATCGCCATGGTGAACGTCCTCACCGAGAGTGTTAAGTATAAGTTACGGCCCCTCCCGGGATCTGGCTAGACGTCCGCCCTCCTACCGCGCGAGTTCCGAGTTGTGGTGGGTGTTGCCGCTCCCACACCCACCACAAGTCGGAACTCGAGCCACGTCCGTTCAGTCCTGGATGACGGCCCAGATGCCGACGGCCGGGACCTCGCCGTCGTTGCGATAGCGGTGCGGCGTGCTGGAGGGGAACGAGATGGCGTCGCCCGCTCCGAGCTCGTGCTCGGCGAACCCGAGCGTGAGGACGAGCGCGCCGGACAGGAGGTAGCCGTACTCGTCGCCGGGATGCCGCATCAGCTGGCCGGTGCTCGAGGAGCTGCCGCCGGGGGCGTACGTCACGAGCATGAAGTCGACATGCCGACCGGCGATCCGACCGAGCCGCTCCCACGTGACGCCGGAGTCGAGCTCGAGGATCTCCCGCTCTCGCGGCCGAACGAGGGGCCCGAGCGAGTCGGCTCCGGCGGAGGTGGCGAGCGCGTCGAGGACCGACGGGCGGGCGTCCGTCGTCGCGGCCGGCGCGGCGGTCGCGGACGGAGCGGACGGAGCGGACGGGGTGGACAGGGTGGACAGGGTGGGCCGAGCCGAGGCGCCGGCGGTCGGTGCGGCGGCGTCGGCGGCGGTGTCGAAGACGTCCTCGACCGAGATGCCCAGCGCCTGCGTGATCGCGTAGAGGGTGCTCACCGACGGTCGGCTGCGGCCGTTCTCGATCTGGGAGATCAGGCTGGCCGACACCCCGACGTCACGGGCCAGCTGCCGCACCGACCGGCCGCGGCGAGTCCGCTCCTCACGGATGCGCTCGCCGACCGGCGGGATCGTGCCTGCCACGATCCGATCGTACAGTGACGCTGAACGCCCCCGCGTGACCGGCGAACATGGCACCATCGTCCCCGTGTCCTTGATCGCCACCCGCGGGCTCACCAAGTCCTTCCCGCAGGTCACGGCCCTGGACGCGCTGACGATCGACGTCGGCGCCGGTGTGACCGGGCTCGTCGGGGCCAACGGCGCCGGCAAGTCGACCCTGATCAAGATCCTGCTCGGCCTGCTGCCGAGCACGTCGGGCAGCGCGTCGGTGCTCGACCTGGACGTGGATCGGCAGGGCACGCAGATCCGGGCCCGGGTCGGCTACATGCCCGAGCACGACTGCCTGCCGCCGGACGTCTCGGCGACGGAGCTGATCGTGCACCTGGCCCGGATCTCCGGACTGCCACCCGACGCCGCCCGCGAGCGCTCCGCGGACGTGCTCCGCCACGTCGGACTCGCCGAGGAGCGCTACCGGCCGATCGGCGGCTACTCCACCGGCATGCGACAGCGCGTCAAGCTGGCGCAGGCGCTCGTGCACGATCCCGAGCTGGTCTTCCTCGACGAGCCGACGAACGGGCTCGACCCGCTCGGGCGGGACGAGATGCTGACCCTGATCCGCCGCATCGGCACCGAGTTCGGCATCGCCGTCCTCGTGACCTCGCACCTGCTCGGCGAGCTCGAGCGGACCAGCGACAGCATCATCGTCATCGACGCCGGCCGGCTGCTGCGAGCGTCCGAGACCGCCGAGTTCACCCAGACCACCGGCCTGCTGACCGTCGAGGTCCAGGATCTCGACGGCGGCAACTCACGAGACCGGCTGGGTCGAGCACTCGCCGAGAAGGGACTGCGGGTGATGCCGAGCGGCGGGCTGCTGCAGGTCGAGATCGTCGACGAGTCCACGTACGACGTCGTCCGCGACCTGGTCGCCGACCTCGGTCTCGGACTCGTACGCCTGCAGCAGGCGCGGCACCGGATCGAGGACATCTTCACCGTCGACTACGCCGCGGAGGGAGTGCCGCATGGCGATCCCACCTGACCCGGCCGCCGCCCGCCGCAGCGTCATCCACGACATCGGCTACCGCAAGTACGACGGTCCCAGGCTCGGTGAGGCCTACACCTGGCGCACCCTGTACGAGCTCGGCGCCCGGCACTGCTTCGGGCTGGGCCGCGCCGCGCGGTACAAGGTCCTGCCGATGATGCTGCTCGCGATCATGCTGCTGCCGGCCCTGATCATCGTCGGCGTCCAGGTCATGGTGGACATCGACGAGCAGGTGCTGCCGTACTCCCGCTACGCGGTGATCATGCAGCTGGTGATCAGCGTCTTCGTGGCCGTCCAGGCGCCGGCGCTGATCTCTCGCGACCTGCGCTACCGGGTCATCACGCTCTACCTGGCCCGGCCGCTGCGGGTCGACACCTACGTGTACGCCCGGGTCGCCGCGCTCGCGACCGGCCTCCTGGTCCTGACCGGCCTACCGCTGCTACTGCTGTACGCCGGCAGCCTGCTGTCCGGCCTGTCACCCGGGTCCGAGACCACCGACCTGCTCACCGGGCTCCTCGGCGTGCTGATCCTGTCGCTCATGCTCGCCTGCGTCGGAGCCGTCGTCTCGGCCATGACGACCCGGCGCGGGTTCGCGATCGCGGCCATCATCACCGCGCTCGTGATGAGCTACACGGTCGGCGCCACCGTGCAGGGCATCGCCGACGAGCAGGGCGAGACCGACGTGGCCGGCTACGCGGGGCTGCTCTCGCCGTTCACGCTGGTCGACGGCATCCAGGTCGCGCTGCTCGACGCCGAGGCGTCCACGCCCGAAGGGCCACCGGGTGTCGCCGGCGGCCTGGTGTTCCTCGCGGTCGCCCTCGCCGTCGTGGTCGGCAGCATGGTCCTGTTGCTGTGGCGCTATCGGAAGGTGGCGGGTCGATGAGCGAGCTTGCGAGCGCACCGTTCAACGCAGCAGCGAGCGCTCACGTGCCGACGAGCGCTAGCGAGGAGGGCGCGTGAGCCAGCTCGTCCTCCAGCAGGTGTCGCGCTGGTATCGCAACGTCGTGGCGGTCAACGACGTCACCATGACGATCGGCCCCGGCGTCACCGGGCTGCTCGGTCCCAACGGCGCCGGCAAGTCGACGCTGATCGCGATGATGTCCGGCTTCCTCGCTCCGTCGGCGGGCAGCGTGACGCTCGACGGCACACCGGTGTGGCGGCACGAGCAGCTCTATCGCCAGATCGGGCTCGTTCCCGAGCGGGAGGCGGCGTACGACAACGTCACCGGACGGCAGTTCGTCGTGGCCAACGCCGAGCTGCAGAGGGTCCCCGACCCGGGCGCAGCGGCGGCCGCCGCGATCGCGACCGTCGAGATGCTGCCCGCCCAGGACCGGCGGATCTCGACGTACTCCAAGGGCATGCGGCAGCGCATCAAGATGGCCGCCGGGCTCGTCCACGACCCGGCCGTCCTGCTGCTCGACGAGCCCTTCAACGGCATGGACCCGCGGCAACGCATGCATCTGATCGAGCTGCTGCGTCGCCTGGGCGCGGAGGGCCGCACCGTCATGTTCAGCTCCCACATCCTGGAGGAGGTCGAGCAGGTCGCCAGTCACATCGAGGTGCTCGTGGCCGGACGGCACGCGGCCTCCGGCGACTTCGGAGCGATCCGCCGGCTGATGACCGACCGGCCCAACCAGTACCTCATCCGGTCCGACGACGACCGCCAGCTGGCCGGCCTGCTGATCGGCGATCCGTCCTGCCGCGGCGTGGCACTGCGCATGGACGACGGGCTGGACGTCGAGGCCGTCGACTTCGGCCGGTTCGCGGTCGTGCTGCCGCAGCTCGCCCGCTCCGCCGACATCCGGCTCCTCGAGGTGAAGCCGACCGACGAGTCGCTGGAGAGCGTCTTCGCCTACCTGGTCGGGACCTAGGAGCTGCCATGACGAACCCGACGATCGTCCGGCTCACCGTCCGCAACGGCTTCGGTGGGCGCCGCGCCATGATTCTGGTCGCCCTTCCGCTCGTGCTGGTCGGCCTCGCCGCGACGTTCCGGGCGCTGCTGGGCGTCGACCCGGACGCCACCGAGGGGGTGATCGTCGGCCTCGGCATCCTCGTCGTGCTGCCGCTGGTCGCCCTGATCGCCGGCACCAGCGTTCTCGCCGCCGAGATCGACGACGGGTCGATCGTCTACCTGCTGGCCAAGCCGATCTCGCGCCACGTCATCGTGCTGAGCAAGTACGTCGTCGCGGTCACGGCGACGGCGGCCTTCACCGTGCTGCCGATCGCGCTGGCGACCGCGATCATGACCGGCGAGCTGAAGCCCACACTCGGGTACGTCGTCGGGGCGCTCGTCGGAGGCGTCGCCTACTGCGCCCTCTTCATCCTGCTCTCGACCCTCACGCGGCACGCCGTCGCGACCGGGCTGCTGTACGTCCTGGTCTGGGAGGGCCTGCTCGGCGGGTTGCTCAGCGGCGTTCGCTGGTTGAGCGTCGGGCACTGGGCCCACGCGGTCGCCGAGTCGATCGCGGACGACGGGACGCTGTCCGAGTCGGTCGGGCCGGCGTACGCGGTGATCGCCGTCGCCGTGGTCACGGTCGGCGCCCTGTGGCTGGCCGGCGACCGGCTCCGGTCGTTCCGCCTCACCGGCGACGAGTGAGCGACGTACCACTCCACAGGTGATCCATCGGGCCGCCGCTCGGCGCCGATCGCCTGGTCAGCGGCGCGTGGTTGCCCGGTCACTGCGTGTACGAATCGCTCCTCGACGCCCGATGCGCCTGGGATGTCGAACTCGACGGATTGCGTATTACGCAATCATAATCTGCGATACGCAACGCAAGGGAGCGCTGACCCCATGTCCTTCCCCACCGACCTCGAGATCGCCCGAGCGACGTCGCTCAAGCCGATCGAGGACATCGCCAACATCATGGGCCTCGAGAGCGACCTGCTCGAGTGGCACGGCGAGCACGTCCTCAAGGTGAAGCTGGACGCCATCGAACGGCTCGCCGACCGGCCGCGCGCGAAGTACGTCGTGGTCAGCGCGATCACGCCGACGCCACTCGGGGAAGGCAAGACGACCACGACGGTCGGCCTCGGTCAGGGGTTCGGGCGACTCGGCAAGCGGGCGACGGTCGCGGTCCGGCAGCCCTCGATGGGCCCGACGCTCGGCATCAAGGGCGGCGCGGCCGGCGGCGGCTACAGCCAGATCGTGCCGATGGAGGTGCTCAACCTGCACCTGACCGGCGACATGCACGCGGTGACCGCGGCTCACAACCTGCTCAGCGCGGTCGTCGACGACCATCTCTACCGCGGCAACAAGCTGGGTCTGGACTTCCACAACATCACCTGGCGGCGCGTCCTCGACGTCAACGACCGGGCGCTCCGCAACATCGTCGTGGGCCTCGGCGGTCGCGGCGACGGCGTACCCCGACAGACCGGCTTCGACATCACCGCGGCGTCGGAGGTGATGGCCGCACTCGGACTGGCCCGCGACCTGGCGGACCTGCGCGCCCGGATCGGCCGGATCGTCGTCGGCTACACCGGCGACGGCGAGCCGGTGACCGCCGAGCAGCTGGAGGCGGCCGGCGCGATGACGGTGCTGCTGCGCGAGGCGATCAAGCCCAACGTGCTGCAGACGCTCGAGCACACGCCGGTGCTCGTCCACACCGGACCGTTCGGCAACATCGCGACCGGCAACTCCTCGATCGTCGCGGACCGGATCGGGCTGCGCTGCGGCGAGTACCTCATCACCGAGGCGGGCTTCGGCGCCGACATGGGGGCCGAGCGGTTCTTCAACCTCAAGTGCCGCATCAGTGGAGAGGCGCCCGACGCGGCCGTCATCGTCGCGACGGTACGCGCACTCAAGGCCCACTCGGGTCGGCACCGCATCGTCGCGGGTCGGCCGCTGCCCGACGCGCTGCTCGCCGAGTCACCCGACGAGGTGCACGCGGGGTCGGCCAACCTACGCAAGCAGATCGACAACATCCGACTGCACGGCGTCTCCCCGGTCGTCGCGGTCAACGCGTTCCCGGGCGACCACCCGTCGGAGCACCGGGCGATCCGCGAGATCGCCGAGGCGGCCGGCGCCCGGGTGGCGGTGTCGACCCACTTCAGTGACGGCGGCGCCGGCGCGGTCGAGCTGGCCGAAGCCGTTGCCGAGGCGGCCGACGAGCCCACCGAGTTCCGCACGCTCTACCCGGACGACGCCTCGCTGCGCGAGAAGATCGAGACCGTCGCGACCCAGGTCTACGGCGCGGCCGACGTCGAGTACTCCCCGCAGGCGACCCGGTCGCTCGACACGTACGAGCGCGCCGGCTTCGGGCACCTGCCGGTCTGCATCGCGAAGACGCACCTGTCGATCACCTCCGACCCGAAGCGCACTGGCGCGCCGACCGGGTGGACCCTGCCGGTACGCGAGGTCCGCGCCTCGGTCGGCGCCGGGTTCGTCTATCCCATCTGCGGTGAGATGCGGACCATGCCCGGCCTCGGCTCCGCACCGGCCCTGCAGCGGGTCGACATCGACGAGAACGGCGACATCGTCGGCCTCTCCTGACGCCGGTCCGCCCCATCCGACCCGCCGATCCGCCCCATCCGACCCGCCGATCCGCCCCGTCTGACCCGCCGATCCGCCCCATCCGACCCGCCGATCCGCCCCACTGGGCGCCGGGCGATCGGTCACTCGTGGCCGGACGGCGGCCGGCGCAGCCGCTTGGTCTCGCTCCTGCGCTCCTTGGTGGCTCGTCGGCGCTGTCGTACGCCCCTGGACGGCCGGGTCGGTCGACGACGCTTCGGCGGCGGGGCCAGCGCCGCCTCGAGCAGATCGGCGAGCCGCTCGACGGCCGCCTGCCGGTTGCGCAGTTGGGAGCGGTGCTCCGACGCCGTCACCGTGAGTACGCCGGCCACCAGCCGATCCTCCAGTCGGGCCAGCGCCCGCTCTCGCTGTCGGTCCGAGAGCGCGGCCGACCTCGCGACGTCGTACGACAACTCCACCCGCGAGTCGGTCGTGTTGACGCTCTGGCCCCCGGGCCCGCTGGAACGCGAGAAGCGCCAGGTCAGCTCCGATGCCGGCACGACGACCGACCCGACCCGCAGCGGCTCCTCCATGGCACCCACGCTCCCACTGCGACCGGGCCGCTGTCGCCTCATCCGCACCACACGCACCGGACGCGTCGCGTACCGACCACCGGAGACGACGGTTTTGCGCCCTGGCGGTTGGCCGGAGGGCCCCAGCTCCAACCGCCAGGGCGCAAAACCGCGGTATAACGATCGGGTAACGGCCGTGGGAACGCTCCCATCCAGCTCTTGACGCCACGCCGCCGACCTCTCCACTCTGGCTGGGAGCGCTCCCACAGGCTGCGTCCCGGCCGTGGACGGAGCGCCGGAGAGGGAGGTCACGGTGAGCAGCAGGAAAGCGGCGCGGAGCTCGAGACTCCGGTGGATGGCGGGAGCCGCGGCGATCGCGCTGCTGGCCGCCGCCTGCGGTGGCGACGACGACGACGGCAACGGCGACTCCGGCAGCGGCTCGGAGGCGATCACCCTGAAGGTCGACGTCTTCGGCGGCAGCGGCTTCGGCTACGAGGAGCTCGTCAAGCAGTACGAACAGCAGAACCCGAACATCACGGTCGACTACAACATCGTCACCGACGACTACGACAACGAGTACCGCCCGCAGCTGATCCAACAGCTCGACGCGGGCAGCGGGGCCGCCGACGTCGTCGCGATCGAGGAACAGGGCGTCGGCCAGATGATGTCGATGTCGGACGCCTGGGTCGACCTCACGGAGTACGGGCTCGACTCCCGCGAGTCGGACTACCCGGCGTGGAAGTGGGAGCTCGGCTTCACCGGCGACGGCAAGCTCGCCGGTCTGGGCACGGACGTGGGCGGCATGGCGATGTGCTACCGCACCGACCTCTTCAAGCAGGCCGGACTCCCGACCGGGCGTGACGAGGTCGCCGCGATGTGGTCGGACTGGGAGGGCTTCACCGACGTCGCCCAGCAGTTCATCGACTCCGGTGTCGACGCGGCGTTCGTCGACAGCCCGAACCAGATCTACAACATCCGGATGGTGCAGGAGGCCGGCAACGGCGACGGCCTCAGCTACTTCGACGAGGACAACAACTACATCCTCGCGGACTCGCCCGCCGTCCAGACGGCGTTCGACTACGTCCTGGAACTGCACGAGATGGGCGCCATCGGTCCGTTCCAGAACTGGACCGACGAGTGGAACGTCGCGATGGAGGCCGGCGGCTTCGCGACCATGGGATGCCCGGCGTGGATGGCCGGCGTGATCGAGTCGACCTCCGGCAAGCAGAACGCCGGCAACTGGGACATCGCTCCGGTGCCGGGCGTCAGCGGCAACTGGGGCGGCTCGTGGCTCGCCGTTCCCGCGCAGAGCGAGCACCCCGAGGAGGCGGCCGCCCTGGCGGACTTCCTGACGACTCCGGACAGTCAGCTGGCCGCGTACAAGGCGATCAGCGTCTTCCCGAGCTCGCCGGAGGCCCAGCAGGACCCGGCCGTCGCCGAGAGCACGAACCCGTACTTCAACGACGCCCCGGTGGGCTCGATCATCTCGGACTCCATCACCACGTTCGAGCCGGTCTACTACGGCGAGCTGCACTCCGCCGTACGGGCCGCGGTGGAGGACGTGCTGTACGGCGTCGTCGAGGGGACGTACGCGTCCGACGAGGCCTGGGACGCGTTCGTGGCAGCCGGTCAGGAAGTCGTCGACACGAGTGCGTAGGCACCCATGAGCCAGACGAGGCGGGTTGCGCCCGAAGTCGTAGGGGCGCAACCCGTCGCCGGCCCGCATCGCTCCCGCCTCAGTCGGGCGCGCTCGTTCGTCGACCTGAAGGTCAGCCCGTACCTGCTGGTGTCGCCGTACTTCATCCTCTTCGCGATCTTCGGCGCCTTCCCCTTGGGATTCACGCTGTGGGTCTCGCTGCACGACTGGCAGCTCGCCGGCGACAAGGAGTACGTCGGGCTCGAGCACTACGAGTTCCTGCTCGGCAACGAGCGGTTCCGTACGACGGTCGTCAACACGCTCGGCATGTTCGTCGTCGCGACGGTGCCGCAGCTGCTGCTGGCCCTGATGCTGGCCAACGCGCTCAACAAGCGGCTGCGCGGCCGGCTGTTCCTGCGGCTGGGCGTCCTCATCCCGATGGTGACCTCGGTCGTCGCGGTCGCCATCGTGTTCAGCCAGCTCTACGGCACCGAGTACGGCATGATCAACTGGCTGCTCGAAAAGGTGGGGGTCGACCCGATCGACTGGCGAGCCAGCTCGACCGCGTCGTGGGTGGCGATCTCGTCCATGGTCGACTGGCGATGGACCGGCTACAACGCGATCATCTACCTCGCCGCCATGCAGGCCATTCCCCGCGGCCTGTACGAGGCGGCGATCATCGACGGCGCCTCGTCTCGGCAACAGTTCTGGCACATCACGGTGCCGCAGCTGAAGCCGGTCATCCTCTTCACCGTCTTCATCTCGACCATCGGCGGTCTGACGCTGTTCGCCGAGCCGTTGATGTTCGGCTCGGGGCGCTTCGACGGCGGTACGACCGGGCAGTACCAGACGGTCGCGATGTACATCGTGCAGGCGTTCCGGGAGCGCAACAACTACGGCCTGGCGGCGGCCGCGGCATGGCTGCTGTTCGTGATCATCATCGTCGTCGCGCTGGCGAACTACCTCGTGGTCAACCGGATCCGGGAGGCGAAGTGAGCGTGCTAGCGAGCGAACAGTCCGACACCTCGCGCACTCACGGGTGCGACGAGCGAAGCGAGGTGGACGCGTGAGCACCGTCGCCAGCGAGACCGACGTGACCGCCTCCGAAACGACCGGACCGGGGCCGGGCCGCCCACAGCGACGGTCGGGTCGGCGATCGAGGAAGAGCCGGGCCGGCGTCCACCTCTGGGACGCCACTGCGCTGACCCGGATCGCGCTGATCGCCACCATCGCCCTGATGGCCTTCCCGCTCTACTGGATGGTCGTCGTCGCGAGCCGGGACGCCTCGGCGGCGACGACGTTCCCGCCCCCGTTGACGCCGGGGAGCAACCTCGGCGCGAACGTCGACACCGCGCTGAACGACGACGCGTCCAACCTCGTGAAGGGTCTGGTCAACTCGTTCATCGTGTCGGGCACGGTCGCGTTCTCGGTCGTCGTCATCTCCACGCTGGCCGGCTTCGCCTTCGCCAAGCTGCGGTTCCGTGGATCGACCGTGCTGCTCGCGATCATCCTGCTGACGATGACGGTGCCGCTGCAGCAGATCGGGATCGTCCCGCTCTACCTCATGATGGTCGAGCTCGGCTGGGTCAACACCTTGCAGGCGGTCATCCTGCCGTTCCTCGTCAACGGGTTCGGCATCTTCCTCATGCGGCAGTACACGATCCAGGCCGTGCCCGACGACCTCGTCGAAGCGGCCCGGATCGACGGCGCGTCGACGATCCGGATCTACTGGAACGTCGTTCTTCCCGCGGTACGACCGGGCATCGCCGTACTCGGCCTGCTGACGTTCATGCAGAACTGGAACGAGTTCCTCTGGCCGCTGATCGCCCTGAGCCCGGACAACCCGACCGTGCAGGTGGCGATCCAACAGCTCACCACCGGCAACTACAGCGCCGACTACTCGATGATCTTCACCGGCACGCTGCTCTCGATCGTTCCGCTGGTGGTCATCTTCGTCGCCTTCGGCAAGCAGATCGTCGGCGGAATCATGGAAGGAGGCGTCAAAGCATGACCGAACTCGAGGTACGCACCGACGTCGACGCGGCCGTCGATCTCGACGCCTTCCCGCCCGACTTCGCCTGGGGCGCGGCCACCGCGGCCTACCAGATCGAGGGCAGCCACCACGCCGACGGCCGGACCGACTCGATCTGGGACACGTTCAGCCACACGCCCGGTCGAGTGGTCGGCGGCCACAACGGCGACGTCGCGGTCGACCACTACCGCCGATGGCGCGACGACGTCGCCCTGATGGCCGACCTCGGCATCGCGAACTACCGGTTCTCGGTGTCGTGGCCCCGGGTGCAGCCGGACGGACGCGGTCCGGCGAACCAACCCGGACTGGACTTCTATCGTCGGCTCGTCGACGAGGTGCTGGCGCGCGGCATCACGCCGTGGCTCACGCTCTACCACTGGGATCTCCCCCAGGCGCTGGAGGACGCCGGCGGCTGGCCGGCCCGCGAGACCGCCGACCGCTTCGTCGACTACACGCGACTCGTCTTCGATGCTCTCCAGGACCGCGTCTCCCGGTGGACCACGCTCAACGAGCCGTGGTGCTCGGCCTTCCTCGGGTACGCCGCGGGCCTGCACGCCCCCGGTCGGGTCGACGCGGCCGGCTCGGTCGCGGCGGCCCATCACCTGCTGCTCGGACACGGGCGCGCCGTCCAGGCGATGCGCGCGGCCGGCGGGCCGAGTCATCAGGTCGGCATCACCCTCAACGTCTACCCGGTCTCGCCGTACTCCGAGGCTCCGGGCGACCTCGAGGCGGCCCGCCGCGTGGACGGGCTGCACAACCGGTTGTTCCTCGACCCGCTGTTCGGGAGCGGCTACCCGACCGACGTCCGCGCCGACCTCGCCGACGTCACCGACTTCGACTTCGTACGCGACGGCGACCTGGCCGACATCGCGACGCCGCTGGACCTCGTCGGCGTGAACTACTACACGCGCCATGTCGTCGGGCAGGGCCCGTACCCCGGCACCCAGCACGCCACCTTCATGGGACGCGACCTGCCGCAGACCGCGATGGGCTGGGAGGTCGACAGCTCCGGACTCACCGAGGTGCTCGAGCGGGTCACCCAGTACGCGAAGCTGCCGCTCTACGTGATGGAGAACGGCGCGGCGTACGACGACGAGATCGACGGCGACGGGGCGATCCACGACGCCGACCGGATCGCCTACCTGCGAGATCACATCGAGGCGTGCGCGGCGGCCGTGCGCTCCGGCGTCCCCTTGCGCGGCTACTTCGTCTGGTCGCTGCTCGACAACTTCGAGTGGGCCCGCGGCTACGGCAAGCGGTTCGGCCTGATCCACGTCGATCTCGAGACGCAGCAGCGCCGCCCGAAGGACAGTGCCCGGTGGTACGCCGACCTGATGCGACGTCACCGTCGCGGCATACTTCGGCCGTGAGCGTACGTCGCGTCGACTCCGCACGCGGCCAGCCGACCATCGAGCAGGTGGCGGCTCGGGCCGGTGTCGGACGCGGCACCGTCTCGCGAGTGATCAACGGCTCGTCCCAGGTGACCGACCGGACCCGCGACGCCGTGCTGCGCGCGATCGAGGAGCTCGGCTACGTGCCCAACCGAGCGGCCCGCGCCCTGGTGACCCGGCGGACCGACACCGTCGCGCTGCTCATCTCGGAGTCCGAGGACCGAATCTTCGGCGAGCCCTTCTTCGCCGGGATCGTACGCGGCGTGAGCGCGGCGATCACCGCGTCGTCGCGGCAGCTGCTGCTGGCGATGGCGCAGGCGGCGGAGGGCCAGAGCCGGCTCGAGGACTACCTCACCGGCCAGCACGTCGACGGCGTCATGCTGCTGTCGCTGCACGGAGCCGACCCGCTGCCCGACCACCTGCTGGCGCGTGGCCTCCCGGTGGTGCTCGGCGGCCGGCCGGCCGGCTGGACGGGCGGCCGCTACGTCGACGTCGACAACCACGCCGGTGCCCGTTCGGCCACGGCCCACCTGATCGGCCGCGGCCGGCGCCGGATCGCCACGATCGCCGGACCGCAGGACATGAGCGCCGGTCGCGAGCGGTTGGAGGGGTTCCGGCGAGCACTCGAGGACGCCGGTCGGGACCCGTCGGCCGCCGTCGTCGCCGTCGGGGACTTCAGCGAGGCCAGCGGCGTACGGGCGATGGGCGAGCTCCTGGAGCACACGCCCGACCTCGACGCCGTCTTCGCGGCCAGCGACCCGATGGCGGTCGGCGCGCTGACCGTCCTTCGCGAGCGGTCCCGACGCGTGCCCGACGACGTCGCGGTCGTCGGCTTCGACGACTCGCACGTGGCGCAGCACACCGACCCCCCACTGTCGACCGTGCACCAGCCGGCCGAACGGATGGGCCGCGAGATGGCGCGGCTGCTGATCGCGCAGATCGAGGGGACGGCCGGACCGGACGACTCGGTGGTCCTCCCGACCGAGCTGGTGGTCCGGCAGTCCAGCTGAGCGGCGAGGCCGTGCCCCCCGGGGCTGAGCCGGTGGATGAGGGCCGGCGAGGTTGGATCCGTCAAGGCATTGTGTCGACGCGACCTCGGAGCGCACACTGGAGAGGTCCTCACCCCGACGACGAGCAAGCGAGTGTCTCACCACAAACCCGCCGCCTGGCCACCCGACGCGGTCCCGGTCCTCTCCCGGGGAAAGCACCGGCGTCCGCGCAGCGGGGCGTGCTTCATGGAGCTGGTCTCCTACATCGCCGGTGAGCCGTGGTCGGACCATCCCGAGTGCACCCATCCCGCGCTCGCGACCCTGGCCCGTGACGTCAACGACTACACCTCCGACGAGGGACGCGGCCGGCTGGCGCCGCTGATCCCCTCGGTGATCGGCCTGACCAGCGACGATCCGATCATGGAGGTCCGGATCGCGCTGCGGGCGGCGACGGCGGCCCTGCCGATCGCGGCCGAGGACCGGCAGCGCATCCTGGCCGTCGGCATGCTGCGGTGCGAGCGCGAGCTGGCCGCCGAGCCCGGCGCGTCGGCCAGCGACGACCTCCGGGCGGCCAGTCGAAAGGCACTGGCCGCCGTACCGCTCGCCGCGTCCTGGGCCCGCGAGTTCGTCGACGCCGCCGCACTGCGGCGGATCCGCTCGAAGCGCCGCCCGTACTCCGGCATCATCCACCACGCCGTCCGCGGCATCGCCGAGGCGTGCGTCCCGGACGCCGACGACCGGCTGTACCGATTGCTGTCGGAGACCATCGGCGACTGCGCTCACCGATGCGGCCGCAAGTCGGAGGCACGTCGTCCCGCCCCTGCGCGGGCCTGACTCCGTAGGCGCCGCGTCTAGAGCTCCACTCGGCCGGTCACACAGGTGACGGTCCCGCCGCCCACCCAGACGGTCTCGTCGGCGTCGGCCGACACGTGGACGCGACCGGCCCGACCGAGAACCGTGCCCTGGCTCGCGATGTACGGCATGGTGACCTGACCGCTGCGGGCCAGCCACGGCGCGATCGCGGCGTTCAGGCTGCCGGTGACCGGATCCTCCACGGTCGTGCCGTTCTTCGGGAAGAAGGCCCGGACCTCGACCGCGACCGGCGAGCCGGCCGGATAGGGCCCCACCACCCCGAGGTCGAGATCGACGTAGCCCGGCCGCAGGGCGAGCACCGCGTCGGCACTGGCGAGTCGGACGGCCACCCAGCCGGGGCCGTTGTCGGCCCATTCGGCGTCGAGGATCTCGGCGCGATCGATCCGAAGTACCTCGGCGATCCGCGCGACCAGCGACTCGTCGACCGGACCCGATCGCAGCAACGCGGGTGCGGCGAAGGCGAGTCCGGCCTCGGTCCGACGGATCGGGACCAGCCCCGCGGCACACTCCTGGACGACGGACTGCCGGTCGGCCGCGTCGTTCGCCGTCAACCAGGCATGGCACGTCCCGAGCGTCGGATGTCCCGCGAACGGGAGCTCCGCGACCGGCGTGAAGATCCGGACGCGATAGTCGGCCCCCGGCTCGGTGGTCGGCAAGACGAACGTGGTCTCGGAGAGGTTGGTCCAGCTCGCGAACCGCTGCATCTCGTCGGTGGACAGGCCGTCGGCATCGAGGACCACGGCCACGGGGTTGCCGGCGTACGCCGTGGTGGTGAAGACGTCGACCTGCTGGAAGGAACGCAACACACGGCGAGTCTGCCAGGTGGATCCGTCGCGGCGGGCCCGCGGTGTGGGGCGGGGCGGACTGCGATTGGCATACCCGAAAACGCCAGGATCGGACCTTCCGAGGGTCCACTCGGCACTTCTACGTTGGTCCCATGCCCGATCACGATCCGCCGCCCGTCACTAGCGTCGGCCTCTGGTTCGACCCGGTCTGCCCCTGGACCTGGATCACGTCCCGCTGGCTGCTCGAGGTCGAGACCGTCCGCCCGATCGACCTGCACTTCCACCTGATGAGCCTGTCGGTCCTCAACGCGGGACGGACCGACGTCACGGAGTTCTACCGGCGCGGTGTCCGACGCTGGTGGGGACCGGTCCGGGTGATGGTCGCCGCGGAGCTTGCCGGCGGCAACGACGTGGTTCGACCGCTCTACACCGCGCTCGGCACCCGCATCCACCTCGAGAAGCAGCCGTACGGCAAGGAGCTCTACGAAGCGGCACTCGACGAGGTCGGGCTCGATCGCGGGCTCGCCGCGGCCGCCGACGACCCCGGCTACGACGAAGCCGTCCGCGTCAGCCACCGGGCGGGTGCTCTCGCCGCCGGCGACGTCGAGCTCGGCTCCCCCAGGATCCACCTGCCCGGACCCGACGGCGAGCCGGTCGTCGTCTTCGGCCCGATCGTCACCCCGATGCCCCGCGGCGAGCTGGCCGGCCGGCTGTGGGACGCCACGGTCGTGGCCGCGAGCGTCCCGGGCTTCAACGAGCTCAAGACCGGTCGAGAGCGCACCCCGGTCTTCGGCTGACCCGTTCGATGTGCGGGCCTGCCGCGGCGGGCGCGCAGACCCGCCTGGTCAGGAGTCCTTCAGCGCCTTCTCGAGCTCGCCTCGCGTCATCGACGACGCACCGCTGATCCCGGCATTGTGTGCCTGCTGCACGAGCTCGTCCTTCGTGGCCGCTCCCGGCTGCTCGCCCATGTGCTGGTCTCGGCTTCGGACGAACGCCTCACCCAGCTCGTGTCGCCGCTCCTCGGAGAGACGCTCTCGCATCCCCGGCAGGACGGACGACTCCTCCTCCTCGACGTGGTGGCTGACCGCGTCGATCAGCTCCTCGAGCAGCGAGTCGAACTCGTCCGAGTCGTGGTCGACCGCGCTCAGCCGCTCCATGATCTGCTCGGCCTGGGCGTGTTCCTCCTGGCTGTGCGCGACCTCGTCCCGCTCGCCGGCCTCGTCACGTGCGACGGGATAGACCTCGGCCTCTTCGGCCCGGCTGTGGGCGACGAGCAAGGTCGAGACCACCGGGACCAGCATCGGCCGCTGGTCGGGTTGCTTCTGCATCAGGTCGAACAGGCGCTCCACCTCGCGGTGATCCGCCATGATCAGGTCGACTACGTCTCCGGACATCGGCATCTCCAGGGTTCGGCCGCCACCGGGACCTGGGTACGACCCTCCTGGGCGGAATGGAGTCCGTTCGTACCCCGAGGCCTGGCGAACATGCCTTCCCGGTCATCGCGATGCCGGGACCAGCAACGCCCCACTGCGCAACGCCAGGGCCACTGCACCGAGTACCTCGGCTCGATCGCCGAGGGCACCCTGCACCACCCGCACCCGGCTGGCGGCCGAGCCGATCGCGCCCCGCCGCACCGACTCCCGGAGCGGATCGAGCAGCAGGTCGCCGGCCGCTCCGAGGTCGCCGCCGACCACGAGGCACTCGGGGTTGACGATGTTGCACACCATCGCGAGCGCCGAGCCGATCGAGCGTCCGACGTCGGCGATCGCCCGACGACAGCCGACGTCGCCGGCCCGGGCCATCGCGATCGCGTCGCCGAGACCGAGATCGTCGCCGTGCGCCGGGCGAAGGGCGTCGAGGACGGCGTCGGCACCGGCGAGCATCTCGAGGCAGCCGCGGTTGCCACAGCGGCAGATCGGACCGGTCGGGTCGATGACCGTGTGCCCGATCTCGCCGGCCGTCCCGCCCGCTCCGGCGTACGGTCGGCCGCCGATGATCAGTCCGCCGCCGATGCCCGTCGCGACCTTGAGGTAGACCACCTCGGAGTGCCCGCGGGCGGCGCCCCACATCCACTCGCTCAGCGCACCGAGGTTCGCGTCGTTGTCGACCTCCACGGGCAGTCCCAACGCATCGCTCATCGCGGGCGCGGCCTCGACGCCGACCCAGCCGGGCAGGATCGTCGAGTCGCCGAGCTGCCCGGTGCTCCGGTCGACCGGCCCCGGGATTCCCATCCCGACCCCGATGACCTGGTCCCGGTCGACCCCGGCCTGCCGGAGCGTCCGGTCGAGCAGCTCGACGGCGTCGCGGATGTCCTCGGCCGCCGGTCGGTCCCGGGTGAGCGGCTCGGCGTGCTCGGCGAGGAAGGCGTGGGAGAGGTCTGCCACCGCGATCCGCAGGTGCCGCTTGCCGAAGTCGATCCCGACCACCACGCCCGCCGAGCGATGCAGAGCGAGCCGGATGGCGGGCCGACCGCCCTTGGCGCCGGCCGCCGGCACCTGCTCACCGTCCTGCTCCACGATCAGACCCGCGTGCATCAGCTCGGCCGCGATGGCCGACACCGTCGACGGCGCCAGGGCGGTCCGCCGCGCCAGCTCCGCCCGCGAGACCGGTCCGAGCTGCCGCAACGCCGCGAGCACACGATGCCGCCCGTCGAGACGCTGCGCCCTGGTACCGGACGCAGGGTCGCCGGGCATGATCCTCACGCCTCCCAGGATTTGATCGTTCAGTCGATAGCGACGTAATGACGCCGATCGTAGCCGGCACAGTCGAGGCATTGACGGCACCCACTCCGGATTCTAGAGTATGCCGCGCGACTGTTAGTTCGATCCTGAATTATCTAGCCGACCTCGTCCACCGTGCCTCCCGTCCCGCCCGAGGAGCGACCATGCGACGGACTCTGACCTGGTTCACCCTTCCCGCCTGCGGCCTGCTGGCCGCCTCACTCGCGGTCGTCCCGACACTGGCCGCGTCGGCGCCTCCGACGGCCGCCGCGACCATCGCCGTCGGCCGCTCGACGTACTTCGTCGACGAGGGCGACACCGCCCGGATCGGGGTCCGGCTCCAGACCGACGACCGGCTGGCCGCGCCGGTGACGATCCGGTACGCGGCCGGATCGGCCGAGGGCGCGGTGACCTTCCCCGCCGGCAGCACACCCGGCGCGACACGGTCGATCGCGATCGCCGTCCCGCGCGACGGCACGGCCGAGACCGCGCAGACCATCCCGGTACGGCTGAGCTCCGACTCCTCCATCGCCAGGATGGCCACCGACCGCGCGACGATCGTCGTCAACGCCCATGGCCTGCCCTACCTCGACGAGCGGCTGCCGGTGCAGCGTCGCGTCAGCGACCTGCTCGGCCGGATGACGCTGGCGGAGAAGGTCGGCCAGATGACCCAGGCCGAGCGCGGCGCCGTCGCCGACGACCCGACGCTGGTCGCCACCTGGCGGCTGGGATCGCTGTTGTCCGGTGGTGGCTCGGTGCCGACCGACAACACGCCCGAGGGCTGGGCCGACATGGTCGACGAGTTCCAGTCGCACGCGCTGAGCACCCGGCTCCAGATCCCCCTGGTCTACGGCGTCGACTCGGTCCACGGCCACGGCAACCTCTACGGCGCGACGATCTTCCCGCACAACATCGGCCTCGGCGGCACGCTCGACCGCGACCTGGTCGAGGAGGTCCAGCACGTGACCGCGGAGGAGACCCGGGCCACCGGTCCGCAGTGGGTCTTCGGCCCGTGCGTCTGCGTGGCGCGGGACACCCGATGGGGCCGGACGTACGAGAGCCTCAGCGAGGAGTCGCTGCTGGTGGCGTACTACGGCAGCGCGATCGACGGCCTGCAGGGCGACGACATCTCCGCCAACGACCGGGTCCTCGCCACCGCGAAGCACTACGCGGGCGACGGCGACACCGAGTTCGGCACCGGCGAGGGCGACTACACCATCGACCAGGGCATCACGGTCACCAACCGGCGCGACTTCTGGCGGACCAACCTGCTGCCGTACGCCACGGCGATCAAGCTGCACGACGTCGGCAGTGTGATGCCGTCGTTCTCGAGCGTCGACTGGACCGAGGACGGCGTGGGCAACCCGCTGAAGATGCACGCCCACAAGGACCTGATCACCGGCACCCTGAAGGGCAAGCTCGACTTCGACGGCTTCCTGATCTCCGACTGGGAGGGGATCCACCAGATCTCCGGCGACTGGGCGACCCAGGTACGCCGCGGCGTCAACGCCGGGATCGACATGTTCATGGAGCCGTTCGCGTACCAGGACTTCGAGACGACGCTGCTCGACGAGGTACGCGACGGCCGGGTCAAGCGGTCGCGGATCAACGACGCCGTACGCCGGATCCTGGCCACCAAGTTCGAGCTCGGGCTCTTCGAGCAGCCGTACACCGACCGCACCCACATCGACGACATCGGGTCGGACGAGCACCGGGCGGTGGCGCGCGAGGCGGCGGCCAAGTCGCAGGTGCTGCTGAAGAACGCCGGCGACGCACTGCCGCTGAGCAAGGACGCGAGCCTGTACGTCGCCGGCCGCAACGCCGACGACATGGGCAACCAGACCGGTGGGTGGACGCTGAGCTGGCAGGGCGCGTCGGGCCAGCACCGGACGCCGGGCAACACGATCCTCGACGGCATCAACCTGGTGGCGCCCGACGCCGACGTGACCTACAGCGAGGACGCGTCCGCCCCGATGACCGGCGCCGACGTCGGCGTCGTCGTGGTGGGCGAGACGCCGTACTCCGAGGGATTCGGTGACGTCGGTGGACCCGAGTGGGCCTTCGATCCCGAGGACGGCGGCGTGCCGCGCGAGGAGAAGAGCCTCCGGCTCCAGCCCGGCGACCGGGCCGTCGTCGACAAGGTCTGCGGTGCGATCGACACCTGCGTCGTGCTGGTCGTCTCGGGCCGGCCGCAGGTGATCCCGCCGGCATCGCTGCGTCAGGTCGACGCGCTCGTCGCGTCGTGGCTGCCGGGCAGCCAGGGCGAGGGCGTGGCCGACGTGCTGTTCGGCGACCGACCCTTCACCGGTCGGCTGTCGCACACCTGGCCGCGCACCGCCGCCCAGGAGCCGATCAACATCGGCGACTCGGCGTACGACCCGCTCTACCCGTTCGGCTGGGGGCTCAGCACCGAGGCGAGCGGCGACCCGCTGGCGGCGGCTCGGAATCGCGCCCAGACCGCGATCGCGTCCGACCGGGCCGGCGTCCCGGCGAACGCAGCCGCGCTCTTCGCCCAGGCCGAGCGGGCCCTGCTGCGCGACGAGACCCGGCAGGCGATCCAGCTGTACGCCCGGGCCGGAGGCGTCGACGGGCCGTGACGGACACCGAGCCACATCGGTGGCACCGCGGGCCGACGCTTCGAGTGGCGCGGGCCCTCGGTCGAGTGGCGCGGAATCGCGGTCGCGAGCACCAGGGCACCGCGATCCTGCGCCACTCGCCGGTCGGCGGTGGCTTGACACAGACCCGGTGTGGGCTCGATGCTAACCGCATGACAACGTTGTCGCCATCGGGACCGGTGCGGGGCCGCCCCACGATGGTCGACGTTGCCAAGCACGCCCACGTCTCGCTCAAGACCGTGTCCCGGGTGGTCAACGACGAGCCGGGCGTGCGACCGGAGACCGCCGACCGGGTTCGTGCGGCGATCCGCGCGCTCGGCTTCCGCCGCAACGACGGCGCCCGGCAGCTGCGCCGGGGCCGCACGGCGAGCATCGGCCTGGTCGTCGAGGATCTCTCCAACCCCTTCTACTCCACGCTGGCGGGGGCGGTCGAGCGAGTCGCCCGCCGCCACCAACACCTCCTGCTGACGGCATCGGCGGAGGGATCGCCCGAGCGTGAGCAGTCGATCGTCGAGGCGTTCCTGGACCGCCGGGTCGACGGACTCATCATCGTGCCGGCCGAGACTGACCACGACTGGCTGACCCCGGAGGTCGACGACCGGACGCCGGTGATCTTCGTCGACCGCCCGGCGACCGGCATCGACGCCGATGCCGTCCTCATCGACAACCGCGGCGGCGTTCGCAGCGCGGTCGAGCACCTGGTGGCACACGGCCATCGCCGGCTGGGCTTCCTCGGCGACGACGCGTCCTTCTGGACCGCCCGGGAACGGCGCATCGGCTTCGAGGAGAGCCTCGCGACTCTCGCGGCCTCCGAGGGTGGCAACGTCGCGATGGGTCCCTACGACCTCGACGACCTCGTCACGCTGCTCCACGAGTGGACCGCCGGTCCGGACGGCATCACGGCGGTGATCACCGGCAACAACCGGGTCACCGCCCTCCTGCTGCACGCGCTGCGCCGGGTCGAGGCGCCGCTCAGCCTGGTCAGCTTCGACGACTTCGAGTACGCCGACCTGCTGGAGCCACCGATCACGGTCGTCAGCCAAGACCCGGACGCACTGGGCGAGCAGGCCGCGCACACCCTGTTCTCGCGCCTCGACCGCCGGTCCGGACCCGACTCCGCACCGCCGCCGGCCCGACGCATCGTCCTCCCGACCCGGCTGATCGTGCGCGGGTCGGCGAGCCTGACGACGGAGCCGAGTCGATGAGACCGGTCCCGCTCGAGCGCAACTGCCCGCCGCAGTTCTACCGCGGCGGTCACCGGATCCTGGCGTTCCGCGGCGAGCCGGCCTCCGACGACGAGAACCTTCGCGAGCCGGAGGACTGGCTGGCGTCGACCACGGCACTGTTCGCCGGCGGCCACGGCCCCTCCACCCTGCCCGACGGCCGACTCCTCTCCGAGGCGATCGACGCCGACCCGAGCGACTGGTTGGGTCCGGACCACCAGCTCCGGTTCGGGATGGAGCCGGGCCTGCTGGTCAAGCTGCTCGACGCCGCCGAGCGACTGCCCGTCCACGCCCATCCCGACCAGGCGTTCGCGGCGCGCTACCTCGGCTCTCGCCATGGCAAGACCGAGGCGTGGCTCGTCCTCGACGCCGACCCGGACGCGTCGGTGTGGCTCGGCTTCTCCGACTACGTCCACGCCGCCGAGCTGCGTTCGCTGGCCGACGCCGAGGGCGAGGAGCTCCTGGGCCTCCTGCACGAGCTGCCGGTGCGACGCGGTGACGCGATCGTTGTGCCAGCGGGTCTCCCGCACGCGATCGGGGCCGGTGTGTTCGTCCTCGAGCTGCAGGAGCCGACGGACTTCTCGGTCATGCTCGAGCGGCGGCGGTTCGACCTGGCCGTGGAGCACGCGTACCTCGGCCTGGACGTCGACGTCGCGTTGCGCAGCGTGACGCGTACGCCTTTGGAGCTCGACGCCCTCGAGGCGTTGCGTACGCGCTGGGTCGACGACTCCGGGGCCGCCGGCCAGGGGGTCCGTTCGGCCCTGGCGGTCACCGCCGATCCGTACTTCCGTGCTGAGGTGATCCGATCCGCGGACGCTCCGGTCGACCTACCGGCCGGATTCTCGGTGCTCGTCGTCGTCGAGGGAGCCGGCAAGCTCACGGCGAGTGACGGTGAGATGCTCGACCTGGCATCGGGCCAGGTCCACGTGACTCCACACGCCAGCGGGGTGCTTCGCCTCGAGGGCGATACGACCGTCGTGCGGTGTCAACCGCCGGTCGGTCCGCACAACCGATATACGCCCGCCGATGCGCCTGGCACTCGGCAGTGACAACAGAAAGGACCTAACACATGCGACGCACAGCGTTGGCCAGTGCCGCCATCCTCGCCGCGGCGACGATGCTCACGGCATGTGGCGACGACGACGACTCCGGCGGCGGGGGCTCCGGTGGAGGCGACGTCGAGGTCATGACCTGGTGGACGGAGGGCGGCGAGAAGGCCGGCCTCGACGCCTTGGCGGCCGTGTTCGCCGACCAGTACCCGGACCAGACGTTCCAAGGAACCGAGATCGCCGGCGGCGGCGGAAGCAACGCCAAGGCCAAGATCATGCAGCGCCTGCAGCAGGGCGACCCGCCGTCGACCTTCCAGGGTCACGCCGGCGCCGAGCTGCTCGACTACATCAGCACCGGTCGGCTCCAGGACCTGACCTCGCTCTACGAGGAGGAGGGCTGGACCGAGGTCTTCCCGTCCGACCTGATCGAGATGATCACGTACGAGGACCAGATCTTCTCCGTGCCGGCCAACATCCACCGGGCCAACGTGGTGTGGGCCAACCCACAGGTGTTGCGGGACAACAACATCGAGCCGGCGCCGGCGTCGATCGACGACTGGATCAACGACCTCGAGACGCTCCAGCAGGCCGGCATGGAGGCGCCGCTCGCGATCGCCACCGACTGGACGCAGGTGCACCTTCTCGAGACCGTGCTGATCGCCGACCTCGGGCCGGAGGCCTACGTGGGCCTGTGGGACGGGTCGACGGACTGGGGTTCGTCGGAGGTCACCGCCGCCCTCGAGGACTACGCCACGCTCCTGGAGTTCACCAACGACAACCGGGCCAGCCTGGACTGGCCGGACTCGTCCGGCATGGTCGCCGACGGTGAGTCGGCGTACACGGTGATGGGCGACTGGGTGCCGGCCGGATATGACGTCGAGGGCCTGCAGCCGAACAAGGACTACATCTGGTTCCCGGTCCCCGGTACCGACGGCGTCTTCGACTTCCTCGCCGACTCGTTCACGCTTCCGGTGGACGCGCCGAACGAGGAGGGCGCCATGGACTGGCTGCGGACGGTCGGCAGCGCCGATGGTCAGAAGGCCTTCAACCAGAAGAAGGGCTCGATCCCGGCTCGTACCGACGCCGACCCGCAGGACTACGGCGTCTACCAGCAGTCGGCGATGGAGGACTTCGCCGCCGACACGATCGTTCCGTCCCTCGCACACGGCGCGGCCGCGTCGCTGGCCTGGGTGGAGGAGATCACCTCGGCGGTGGGCAAGTTCTCCGCCGATCCTGATGTGGCGACGTTGCAGGAAGACCTCGTCGCCGCCGCGGACAACAACCTGGAGTCATGACGGGCCGTTGACCGTCGAACGTCAGGGCCGGTACGGATGTCCACGTCCGTACCGGCCCTGCCGGGAGCCCTCTCCTAGGAAGCCAGGATTCGATGACTGACCAAGCCCGGCAGCGGCCGAAGGTTCGGCACCGTACGCGCATCTCGACCTGGGGACCGGGACTGCTGCTGATCTCGCCCTCACTCGTCCTGGTCGGGATCTTCGTCTACTGGCTCATCGCGAAGAACACGAAGCTCTCGCTGTCCGACAAGCACACCGCGATCGACCCGGAGGAGTACGTCGGTCTCGACAACTACCGCGAGCTCCTGACCGAGGACCGCTTCCAGCACTCGCTGACCAACCTCGCCATCTACACCGTGGCGTTCCTCGCCGGCACGATGTTCTTCGGGCTGCTCTGGGCGCTGCTGCTGGAGAAGGGCATCCGAGGCGAGGGTGTGTTCCGAGCGATCTACCTGTTCCCGTTGGCCATCTCCTTCGTCTCCGCGGGCGTCGTGTGGCGGTGGCTGCTCAACAGCGCGGAGGGCGAGGACGCGGCCGGACTCAACCGGCTCTTCCAGATCGTCGGGCTGGACGGGCTGCAGAACCCCTGGTGGGACACGCCGAACTGGGGCATGGTGGCCATCGCGCTGCCGGCGATCTGGCAGCTGTCCGGGTACGTGATGGCTCTCTTCCTGGCCGGCTTCCGCGGCATCCCCGACGAGCAGCGCGAGGCCGCCCGCATCGACGGCGCGTCGGAGTTCCAGCTCTATCGACACGTGCTCTTCCCCCAGCTCTCTCCGGTCGCCTTCGCCGCCCTGATCGTCGCCGGTCACATGTCGCTGAAGGTCTTCGACATCATCTACGTGATCTCGCGGAACACGTACCAGGTCGAGGTGCCGGCGACGTACATGTGGCAGGTGCAGATCCTGCAGGGTGACCCGGCGAAGGCCGCCGCCATCGCGAGCGTCCTGCTGGCCGTCGTGGCGGTGCTGATCGTGCCGTACCTCATCTACTCGCACCGGGCGGAGAAGCGCTCATGACGGCCACGCTGACCGCACCGAAAGCGCCGCCGCACCCGGTCGGCCAGTCCCGTTCGCGGCGCCGGCTCGGACCGACGGTCCGCTTCCTGCTGCTGCTCGGCTTCCTCGTCCTGGTCTTCATCCCGGTGTACGTCCTCCTGGTCACGAGCTTCAAGGCCAGAGGCGAGATCGCCGCGTCGGAGACCTGGTCGCTGCCGTCGGACTGGACGCTGGACGGCTGGGAGACGGCCTGGGAACGGCTGCGCGATCCGCTGTGGCGATCGGTGCAGCTGGCCGTGCCGGGTGCCGTCATCTCCTCGATCCTCGGCTCGATGAACGGCTTCGTGCTGAGCCGGTGGCGCTTCCCGCTGTCGAACCTGGTCTTCGTGCTGGTCCTGTTCGGCATGTTCATCCCGTACCAGGCCGTGATGATCCCGCTCGTCGAGCTCGTGACCGTCGACGCCAACATCGAGAGCGGCATCCCCGCCCTCCTGGTGACGCATGTCGTCTTCGGGATCCCGATCTGCACGCTGATCTTCCGCAACTACTACGAGACGATCCCCAACGACCTGATCGAGGCGGCTCGCGTCGACGGCGCCGGGATGCTCCAGACGTACGCCCGGATCATCCTCCCGCTGTCGGCGCCGGCGTTCGTCGTCACGCTCATCTGGCAGTTCACGTCGATCTGGAACGACTTCCTGTTCGCGCTGTTCTTGTCGACCGACGACAACGGACCCGTCACGATCGCGCTCACCAACCTGTCCGGCGGCCAGCTGTCGAACTACCAGGCCAGCATGGCCGGCGCCCTGATCGCGGCGGCGCCGACGCTGATCGTCTACATCGTGCTCGGCCGCTACTTCATCGGCGGTCTGATGGCCGGCTCGCTGAAGGGCTGAGCGGGAGTCTCGCCGACGCATCTTGAGGGGTTTGGGTAGCCAGGGCTACCGCAATCCCTCAAGATTCGTCGGTCAACCGGACCAGCCGCCGCGACGGAGCATGCGTACGAGCTGGCTCCCGACGCGTGACTGCTGGCGGCGGACGGCGTACGAGCTGAAGACGAGCAACCGTGGACCGGCGATCGTGATCTCGTTGGCACGTTCGAGATCGGACTCCCACTGCGTCACTCGCAGGTGCGGAATGCCGTGGATCTCGCAAGCCGTGTCGTATTCGGGCCAGTCGACGTCGAGGTAGCACTTGCCGTCCTTGCGACGTCGGACCGACTGCCGAGCGGGGTCGGGCAGCCCATGACGACGTCGGATCATCTCGAAGTCGAGCTCCGGGATCGACTGGATCCCGCCACGCGCGTCGAGAACGGACTCCACGATCAGGGCTCGATGGCGGCACGGTCCGCGGCGGGACAGGGCGTCGCGCAGGTCACGTGGCCGGACGAGTCGTTGTTGGACGCCGGCCAGGATGATCGCCCGAGCCCGCCGCTCAGCGGACCACGGTGACCAGCTCGCAGCGTCGACCAGGCTGCGTTGCGGACGTGTGCGCCGCGGTACGCGAAGTGGGTGCACATCGGCATCGGTCAGCATCGTCGACCAGTGGTAGGCGATGCCTTCCCGGTCCGGGCGGTCGGCTCCCTCGGGCAGGACGACATGGATCTCGTCGGCCTCGAATCCCGTCAGTCCGTCGTGTTCGAGAGCGGTCAGTCCGCCGAGGGCAGCCCCTGGTGCGCTGCCGAGGAGGGCGATCGTCAGCAGCTCGTCCCGGCGCAACGCACCGTTGTGCAGCACGATCACGCCACGTACGGGACGCTGCCAGCGTTCTCGGTCGAGCTGATGCCGTACGTGGCCGCGGCCGAACCGGGCGCACGCCTGGCCGGTCGTCAGGACCGTCCCCTCCGACGGAATGGGAGCGACGGCCGATTCGAGGGCGATCTTCACGTTCTGATGTTGCGGTCCATCCCCGTCGGCCGAGCGGCGTACCTCCGAGTCTGTGGACAACCACCCACGGATCTTGAGGGGTTTGGGTAGCCCTGGCTACCCCAACCCCTCAAGATTCGTCGACGGGCTCCGCGAAGACCTTGCCCGGATTGAGGATGCCGAGCGGGTCGAGGGCGCGCTTGATGTCGCGATGGACGCGAAGCGAGAGGTCGCCGATCTCCTCGGCGAGCAGGTCTCGCTTGAGGACGCCGACGCCGTGCTCGCCCGTGATCGTGCCACCCAGCTGCAGACCGAGCCGCATGATGTCGGCGAAGACCCGCTGCGCCGCGTCGCGCTGGGCCGAGTCGTCGGCGTCGAAGATGACGCCCGGGTGGAAGTTGCCGTCGCCGGCATGGCCGAAGACGCCGACGGTCAACCCGCTGGCCGCCGACAGCCGCTCGACGCCTTCGACGAGCAGCGCCAGCCGGTCGCGCGGCACGCAGACGTCGTCCATGAGCATCGACCCGATGCCCTCGAACGCGGGGATCACCTGCCGTCGGGCCGCGAGCAGCAGCTCGCCCTCGGCGTGGTCCTCGGCGACGATCACGTCGGACGCGCCGGCGGACTCGAGGCAGCCGGCCATCGTCTCGATGTCGGCCTTGCCCTGCACCTCGCCGGCGTCGGTCTGGGCGATCACCAGCGCGCCCACCTCGTCGCCGAAACCCAGCTTGAAGCTCTCGTTGACCGCCTGGATGCTCGTCCGGTCCATGAACTCCAGCAGGCTCGGCACCATCCCGCTCGCGATCACCGCCGAGACGCCGGCCGCGGCCGCCTGCGCCTCGCCGTACGTCGCCGCGACGGTCAGCGGCTGCTGGGACTTCGGCCGCAGCATCAGCGTCGCCTCGGTGATGACGCCGAGCGTGCCTTCGGACCCGACGAAGAGCTTGGTCAGGTCGTACCCCGCGACACCCTTGACGGTGCGCCGGCCGGTCCGCAGCACCTCACCGCTGGCGAGTACGACCTGCAGGCCGAGCACGTAGTCGGTCGTGACGCCGTACTTCACGCAGCACAGCCCACCGGAGTTGGTCGACAGGTTGCCGCCGATCGAGCAGAACTCCCAGCTGCTCGGGTCGGGCGGGTAGAACAGCCCGTGCTCGGCGACCGCCCGCGACAGGTCGGCGTTGTAGATGCCGGGCTCGGTGACGACGAGTCGGTTCGGCACGTCGATCTCGACGATCCGGGTCATCGCCTCGAGGCTGAGCACGATGCAGTCGTCGATGGCGTTGGCGGCGCCGGACAGGCCGCTGCGGGCGCCCTGCGGGACGACGGGAGTACGGTGCTTCGACGCGATCCGCAGGGTCGCGCTGACCTGGTCGACGTCGCGAGCGCGGACGACGACCAGCGGCTGGCCCGCGTCGCAGAAGGTCGCCCGGTCGTACCGATAGGACTCGATCAGGTCCCGATCGGTCACCAGAGACTGCGCCGGCAACGCCTCGGTCAGGTCGCGGAGCACGTCGGCACCCATACCTCCACCGTAAGCCCGGCGAACGCCGATCGCGACCGGGTCGCTACCTCGGCAGCGGCGGCCTGTTCCCACTGAGCAGCCAGGCCCGGAACAGCCCGTCGAGCCGCTCGCCGCTGACCCGCTCGGCGAGCCGCTTGAACTCCGCCGTGGTGCCGACGCCGTCGGCGTTGCGCTGGACCCATCGCCGGCAGATCCGGAAGAAGTCCTCGCCACCGACCCGCAGCCGGATCGCGTGGGCCGTCATCGCGCCGCGATCGTAGACCTGCCCCGCGAAGAGGCGCCGCGGACCCGGGTCGCCGATCTTGAGGTTCCAGAAGTAGCTGCCCGGACCCTCTCGGTGGTAGAGCCGATGGAACCGGTGGTTGGCGGTCTCGCGACCGAGGTGACCCGACCACAGCCACTCCGAGTACGTCGCCAGTCCCTCGTTCAGCCAGATGTGTCGCCAGCGGCGCAGGGTCACCGCGTCACCGAACCACTGGTGCGCCATCTCGTGGACGATCAGGGAACGGCCGCCGGCGTACCCGACGAGGCCCGGGTCGTAGACCGGCCGGGTCTGGTTCTCCAACGCGTACCCGAAGTCGGCGTCCGGCACCACGCCGCCGATCGGCCCGAAGGGATAGCGACCCCACCGCTTCGCGAGGAACCGGGTCGCCCGACCGGTCATCCGCAGACCCTTCCGGGCCTGCTTTGCCGCACCGTCCGGCAGTCCCTTTCCGATCGCGTAGAGGTACGGCCGGCCCGACGGCGTCCTGCCGCGCCGGATGTCGTACCTGCCGATCGCGGCGAACGCGAGGTACGTCGCCATCGGGTCGGACATCACCCAGTGCCAGGTCGACCTCGTCTTGGTCCGGTGGACTCCCGCCAGGCGGCCGTTGCTGATCGCCTGGCGACCGCGCGGCACGGTGATCCGAAGGTCGAAGGTCGCCCGGTCGGCCGGGTGGTCGTTGCTCGGGAACCACCAGGCCGCGCTCTCCGGCTCACCGATCGCCAACGCGCCGTCCGGTGTCGTGATCCAGGGCCGGCTGCCGTTGTTCCGGATCCGCTTCGGAACACCGGCGTAGACCACCTTGACCCGGAACCGATGGCCCTTGCGGATAGCCCGATCCGGGCGGACGACGAGCTCGTGCGGGTGCTTCCGGAAGCGGACCCGATCGCCGTTGACCAACACCTTGGACGCCCGCAGCACCAGATCGAGATTGAAGCGGGTCAGCCGCTGCGTCGCCCGAGCCTTGATGCTCGTCCTCCCACGCAGCCGCTCGGTCCGCGGGTCGAACGCCACGCGGACGTCGTAGTGCCGTACGCGGTAGCCGCCGTTGCCGTACGTCGGGAAGTAGCGGTCGCCGATGCCGGCGGCCCCGGTGCTGTCCCGGTCCGGGACGGCGGCCACGGCGACCGGCTCTGACACCGCCTGGGCGGAGCCGGCGAGCAGCCCGACGACCGAGGCCACGGCGACGGCACCGGCCGTGTGGGAGAAGGGCTGGCGCATGAGCCCATCCTCACATGACGGACCCGGGATCGCGGTCGAGCTCGCGGTCGGTCACCTGTGCCGGGCGCGCCGCCGCGACACGAGCCGACAACGCCGCCTACGGTCGAGGGATGATCCAGTGCGACAACTGCGGACGCGAGTTCGAGCCGGTGCGGACCCGCTGGCTGTGTCCGCACTGCAAGTACAAGGCGTCGTGCTGCGAGGGCGAGCCGCAGTAGGCTCCCGCGCGGCTGGCGCACCTCCCGGCCGCGTCGAAAATCGTTCGCCTTGCGAGCCGCGCGGTGGTCTCCTGGTCAGGTGGACATGACGTGGCTGGATCCCGACGACCTGGATCCGCATCTCGCAGCGGGCGGCGCGGCCGTGCGCGAGGCCGTCCGTGCCTCGGATACGCCGCATCTCCCGCCGGCGACGCTGTCCAACTTCACGGCGAACCTGCAGCACGGCTGGGACGGCGACCGCCCGCTCGTCGCCGTAGCCCACGAGGACAGCAGGGTCGTCGCGTACGTCATGGTCGATCTGCCGCGCTGGGACAACGAGCACCTCGGAGCGGTGTCGGTCGACGTCGATCCGCTCGAGCGGCGACGCGGCATCGGCCGGATGCTCTTCGATGCCGGCGTCGAGCGCGTACGGTCCGAGGGCCGCAAGGTCGTGATCTCGGATGCCTTCGAGGGAACGCCGGGCGAGAAGTTCCTCGAGACGATGGGATTCGAGCGCGCATCGGTCGCCGTCCAGCGGCGGCAGGACCCGACGACGGTCGACTGGCCGCACCTCGACCGGCTCTACGCGGACGCCGAGGCCAAGTCCGCCGACTACGAGCTGGTTCGGCTGCCCGGTCGGACTCCGGACGAGCTGCTCGCCGACGTGGGGCGGATGGCGGAGTCGATCAACGACGCGCCGACCGACGATCTCGACATCGAGGACGAGTCGTTCCCGGCCGACCGGATCCGGGCGATGGAGCTCGCCCAAGAGGCCCGCGGTCGACGCCACTACCGGCTCGTCGCCCGGCATCGCTCGTCCGGCGAGCTCGCCGGCCACACCGTCGTGGGCGTCGAGATCGAGCAGCCCTGGGTCGCGTGGCAGCTCGACACGAGCGTCGCGCGCGGCCATCGCGGTCATCGGCTCGGTCAGCTGCTGAAGATCGCGATGCTGCACTGGATGCGCGGCGACGAGCCCCAGGTGCGAAGCCTGATCACGTGGAACGCCGAGTCGAACGCCCACATGGTCGGCATCAACGAGCTGCTGGGCTACACCGCGATCGGCCGCGGGATCGAGTGCCAGCGCCGCCTCGAGAGTCGCGACGGATCTTGAGGGGTTGCGGTAGCCAGGGCTACCTCAACCCCTCAAGATTCGTCAGAGGTTGCCGCGCCGCTCCTGCTCCCGCTCGATCGCCTCGAAGAGGGCCTTGAAGTTGCCCTTGCCGAAGCCGAGGGAGCCGTGCCGCTCGATCAGCTCGTAGAACACCGTCGGCCGGTCGCCGAGCGGCTTGGTGAAGATCTGCAGCAGGTAGCCGTCCTCGTCGCGGTCGACCAGGATGCCGCGCGCCTCGAGCTCCTCGATCGGCACCCGGACCTCGCCGATCCGGGCCCGCAGCTCCGGGTCGCGGTAGTACGACTGCGGCGTCGGGAGGAACTGCACGCCGTTGCGGCGCATGATGTCGACCGTGCGCAGGATGTCGTTGGTCGCGAGCGCGATGTGCTGGCAGCCGGCGCCGTCGTAGAACTCGAGGTACTCGTCGATCTGCGACTTCTTCTTGCCGATGGCCGGCTCGTTGAGGGGGAACTTCACCCGATGGTTGCCGTTGGCCACGACCTTGCTCATCAGCGCCGAGTACTCGGTCGCGATGTCGTCACCGACGAACTCCGCCATGTTCACAAAGCCCATGACGCGGTTGTAGAAGTCGACCCACTCGTCCATCTTGCCGAGCTCGACGTTGCCGACGCAGTGGTCGATCGCCTGGAACAGCCGCTTCGGATGCCCCTCGGGCCGGGTCACCTTGGTCTCCGCCGCGACGAAGCCGGGCAGGTACGGACCGTCGTACCTCGAGCGATCCACCAAGGTGTGCCGGGTCTCGCCGTACGTCGCGATCGCGGCCATTCGTACCGTGCCGTGCTCGTCGGTCTCGTCGTGCGGCTCGTCGAGGATCGTGGCGCCCTGGGCCTGCGCGTGCGCGACGCACTTGTCGACGTCGGCCACCTCGAGTGCGAGGTCGACGACGCCGTCGCCGTGCTTGCGGTGGTGGTCCAGCAGCGGGCTGTCGGGCGACACGCCGCCGGTGAAGACGAACCGGGCGGAGCCGGCGCGCAGGACGTACGCCTTGCGCTCACGGAGCCCCGTCTCGGGACCGGAGTAGGCCACCAGGTCCATGCCGAAGGCGTGCTGGTACAGGTGCGCCGTCTGGGTGGCGTTGCCGACCACGAAGACGATGGCGTCCATCGCCTTCACCGGGAAGGGGTCCTTGGACTCGTCGTACTCCACCAGGCCGACGAGCTGCTTGAGCTGGTCCAGGGACAGCTGGGCCTCGCGCTCCTCCGGGGTCAACGTCTCGGTCATGGCAAGCGCCTCCTCCGTGCGGGCTGATGCGCCGAGCATGGTAGGAACGGACAGCCTGTGCAATAGATGGGAGGTTTGCTGCACAATCTGTTCAGCACCGCGATGCGAGAGCTGGAAGCCTGCGGCAGATTGCCCAACCGAGGAGGTGGCCGAATGTCCCGGCCCGTTGACGCACTCGACTCGACGATCATGCGGCTGTTCGCGGCCGAGCCGCGAATCGGAGTTCTGGAGGCGTCCCGACGACTCGGCGTGGCCCGCGGCACCGTCCAGTCCCGGCTGAACCGGCTCGCCGCCGACGGCGTGATCCGCGGCTGGGGTCCCGACGTCGACCCGGCCGCGCTCGGCTACCCGGTGACCGGGTTCCTGACCCTCGAGATCCGACAGGGCGTCGGCCACGACACGATCTCGGCCCACCTGGAGTCGATCCCCGAAGTGCTCGAGGTCTTCACCATCACCGGGGCCGGCGACCTGTGGTGTCGGTGCGTGGCCCGCTCCAACGCGGACCTGCAGCGAGTCATCGACGCGGTCGTCGCCGTCGAGGGGATCGTCCGCACCTCCACCGTGATCGCGCTCGCGACCCAGATCCCGCATCGCACGGTGCCACTGCTGCGGGCCGCGGTCGAGGACGACTGACCGCGTGGAGTCACGTGAGCCGCTCCGCCAGGTCCGACGCGGCCCGCACGACGCGGACGCCCACGGCCTCGACGTCGAGATCCCCCAGCGCGACAACGCCGACCGAGCACTCGAGCCCGGGCACCCCGCGTACCGGGGCCGCCAGCCCGCTGGCGCCGGGCTGCAGCTCGTCGCGGGTGACCGAGTACGGCGCGGCCTGGTCGTCGCGACCGAGCAGGATCGCCCGGCCGGCGGCGCCGCGTTCGAGCGGGTGTCGGGTGCCGACCCGGTAGGCGACGTGGAAGTCGGTCCACGACGGCTCGATCACCGCGATGGCCAGTGCCTCGTCGCCCTCGGCGATCGTGAGATGCGCGGTCGCTCCGACCTCCTCGGCGAGCCGGCGCAGCACCGGTCGGGCCTGGTCGCGCAGCAACGGCTCGATCGCCCGCGCCAGGTCGATGACGCCGATTCCGATCGAGACCCGGCCCTGGTCGTCGCGACGGGCCAGGCCGAACTGCACCAGCGTCGACACCAGCCGGTACGCCACCGTCCGGTTGACCTCGACCCGGCGGGCCAGCTCGGTCATCGACAGCCCCCGCGGCTCGCTCGCGAGCAGCTGAAGCACCCGCAGGCCCCGGGCCAGCGTCTGCGAGGTCTCGGCCGGCATGTGGTCAAGGTAGCGGGCGTGCTGTGCCGGCCGATGACGCCGGCCGGGCCGCGAGGTGGTTTCCTCGCGGCCCGGCCGGTTGCCGTACGGGACGTCGCCCGTCAGTCGGTCAGTTGCGGTAGGCCCGCCAGTGCAGGATCATCCGCTCGTTCTGCCCACGGGTGAAGTCGGTCATGCAGGCGTCGGCGGAGTAGTCCATGAAGTTGTGGATCGGGTCGAGCCCGTCCTTGCCGGGGCAGGTGTCGCGGCCGGCGGTGCACTCGAACTCCGGCGACTGCTCGGCCGGCGTGTCGGTGACCCGGTCGCCGAGAGGACCGCAGCCGCCCTGGAACGTGTGGTAGAGCCCGAGCCAGTGGCCGACCTCGTGCGGCACCGTGTCGCCCTTGTTGTACGGAGCCGCCGACCCGCCCCGCAGGGAGTCGATGGTGATCACGACGCCGTCCAGCTTCGGCCGGTTCTCGTACCACTGCGGGAAGGTCGCCCAGCCGAGCAGGCCGCCGCCGAGCTTGGCCAGGTAGATGTTGAGGGTCTTGGCGCCGCCCTTGTGCAGCGCGCGCTTCATGTTGCGCTCCGCCTTGGTGCCGTAGCCGACGTTGTACCACTTGCGGTTCACCGTGTGATCGATGCTCACCAGGCGGAAGCGGAAGCGGGTGTTGTAGGCGGGACCGCTCTGCGCGCCCCGGAACGCGTTGTTGGTGATCCGGATCATCTGCCGGATCTTCTTCGGCCCGACGCCGGTGCCCTTCTTGCGCTTCTTGATGGAGTGCACCGCCACGTCGATCCGGATCCGCTTGGCCGCCCGGTCGGTCTGGGCCAGCCGCGGGTTGGCCGCGATCTGCTGCCGCAGGTCGGCCTCCATGGCCCGGACCTGCGCCGCCGTGAGCTCCGGCTCCTGGCGGGCGTCCGGCCCACTCGTCCGGGCCGCCGAGCCCTCGCCGGGGACGCATGCCACCCCACGCGTCTCGTCGACCGGCATCGCCTGGGCCGACACCGGCACCATCGCGAGCCCGGCGCCGAGCGCCACCGCTCCGACTCCGGCGACGGTCATCCGCCGGATTCTCACTGCTCTGGTCTGAGTCACACAGTGCCCTTCCCGGCCCCCATCGGGACCTCGCTCGAGTCCCCCATGGGGACGGATCCGCGGACCTGCACGACAACCCGCTCGGACTCAGTCCTCGTCGCCACCGTCGTCTCCGGGCCGCATCTTCGACCAAATCTCCTTGCACTCCGGGCACACCGGATAGCGCTTCGGATCGCGACTTGGCACCCACACCTTGCCACACAAGGCGATCACCGGCGTGCCATCCACCATCGCGTCGGTGAGTTTGTCCTTGGCGACGTAGTGCGAGAACCGCTCGTGGTCGCCGTCGTCCGTCACCGGTTGGGTCCGGCGATCCTCGAGGGTCTCGGTCCCCGGACTTCGCATGATGCTCATCCCCAGGAGTCTAGACAGCGCGCGACTCCCGGTCACCGGCCAAACAGCCCGACGAGCGTCAACCGACGTTCACCCGACCTCCATCTCGACCCAGCACGCTCGATCCGGGCGGCACCAGCCAGCCACTCCAGGAGGAGCATCATGGGCCAGGACAGACGCGGCGAGACCCATCGACCCGGGGCACCGGTCTCGAGACGGCGGCTGCTCGGCACGGCCGCCGGTGGCGTCGGCATGTCGCTGCTGCCGCCGTCGCTGCACGCGGCGATGAGCCAGCCGATGCGCCGCGGCGGGCTGCGCGCGATCGAGCACGTCATCGTCCTCATGCAGGAGAACCGCTCCTTCGACCACTACTACGGCACGCTGCGCGGCGTACGCGGGTACGGCGACCGGCAGCCGCTGCTGCTCCCCAGCGGCGCACCGGTGTACGAGCAGCCGACGGCCGACGGCGGCGCGGTCCTGCCGTTCGCACTGCGCACGGCGGCCGAGGCGGCCGGTCGCGACGTCGACGACATCCAGTACCTCGGCGACCTCCCCCACGGGTTCCCCGACGCGACCCAGGCCTGGGCGAACGGCTGGTACGACGGCTGGATCGCCGCCAAGGGGACGCCGACGATGACGTACTACGAGCGCCGTGACGTGCCCCTGCAGTACGAGCTCGCCGACACGTTCACGATCTGCGACGCCTACCACTGCTCGGTCTTCGGCTCGACCAACCCGAATCGCAACTACCTGGTATCGGGGACGACCGGGTACGAGCCGGGCAGCACCGAGCGGGCCGTCACGAACGCGGCGTACGACTACGACCACGCCGGCTACGACTGGACGACGTACCCCGAGCGCCTCGAGGCCGCCGGGGTGTCGTGGCGGATCTACCAGGAGTGGGACAACTTCACCGACAACGCGGTGGAGTACTTCGTGCCGTTCAAGCGGATCGGCCACAAGATCCTGGCCCACGTGACGCCGACGTTCCGGACGACCGAGGAGTTCTACTACGCGCTGTTCGACGCGTCGGAGTCGGAGCGCGACCGGATGCTCGCGGAGTTCGAGACCGGCCACGAGTCGTTGACCCGCCGCGAGCGCAGCCGGTTCGACCGCGCGATGTACCGCAGCGAGCCGGAGACGCTGGTGCCCCGGCTGCGCTCCGACATCCAGCGTGGCCGGCTGCCGCGGGTGAGCTGGCTGGTGCCGTCGGCGGTCGACAGCGAGCACCCGGGCGCGTCGACCCCGGTCGGCAGCGCGAACCTGATCTACGACGTGCTCGACGCGATCGCCTCCGACCCGGACGTCTGGTCCACGACCGCGCTGTTCGTCAACTTCGACGAGAACGACGGCTACTTCGACCACGTCCCGCCTCCGGTCGCGCCGCGACCCGACTCGGGGGACGGCGACGACTGGTACGCCGGGCAGCCGATCGGACTGGGCCCGCGGGTGCCGATGACGGTGGTGTCGCCGTGGACGATCGGCGGCTACGTCGACTCCGAGGTGTTCGACCACACGTCGGTGATCCGGTTCCTCGAGCGCTGGACCGGCGTCCGCGAGCCCAACATCAGCGACTGGCGGCGAGCCACCTGCGGCGACCTGACGTCGGCCTTCGACTTCGACCGGGCCGGATCGCCGCCGGAGCTCGACCAGCCCGGTCCGGTGCCGCCGCCGATCGAGCGCTGGCACCCTGACCATCCGGACGACCAGGCCGTGCCGGTCCCGGAGCGCGGCCGTCGGCCCACTCGCGCGCTCCCCTATCGGCCGGCGGTCTCGGCCACCATCGACGACCGGCGGCTCCGAATCCGACTCATCAGTCGCGACCGCGCGTCCACCCACTTCGCGATCTACCCGTACGCCGGGGAGCTCCCGGAGCCGATGCATGTCGACGTCGACGACGAGCGGACCGTACGCGTCGCACTCGCCGACGACGCGTACCGGCTCGCCGTGCAGGGCCCGAACCGGTTCTGGTGCGAGCTCGCCGGCTCGGCCACCGGCGCCGCGGCCGGCGTCGACGTCCGCGCCCACGCCGGACGTGGCATCCACGGGCTGACGCTGGAGCTGCGCAACACCGGCGCCGACACGGTCACGGTCACGCTGCGCGCGCTGGCGTACGGCAGCCTGAAGCGGACCGTCGAGCTGCGGCCGGGTCGCCACCGGACGGTGCCGTGGGCGACCGACCACGGGTGGTACGACATCGAGGCGATCGCGTCGGAGGACCCGACGTACCGACGCCGCCTGACCGGGCGGGTGGAGGACGGTCGGCCCGGAACGACGGGGTGAGCCCGGGCGCCAGGTCTGGGAGGATGGCGCCATGGCACTGTGGCTGACTTCCGACGAAGACGCGAACAAGCTGCTCGAGTCCGACCCGTTCGCCCTCGTCGTGGGGATGACGTTGGATCAGCAGTACCCGATGGAGGCGGCCTTCGCCGGGCCGAAGAAGCTCGCCGACCGGATGGACGGGTTCGACATCCACAAGATCGCCGCGGCGGACACGGCCGAGTTCGAGGAGCTGGCCGCGACCCCACCGGCGATCCATCGGTACGGCCGTTCGATGGCCCGCCGGGTCCAGGCGCTGGCCCGCACGATCGTCGAGGACTACGACGGCGACACGGCGGCGATCTGGACCCGCGACAACCCGACCGCGGCCGAGGTCTTCCGGCGGCTCAAGGCGCTCCCGGGATGGGGCGACCAGAAGTGCAAGATCTTCATCGCGCTGCTCGGCAAGCAGCTCGGGGTGCAGCCGTACGGCTGGCGCAAGGCCGCCGGCGACTACGGCAAGAAGGGATCGCACCGGTCGATCGCCGACGTGACCGGCCCCGACTCCCTCCAGGACGTGCGCGCGTTCAAGAAGGCGAAGAAGGCGGCCGCGAAGCAGGGCTGAGGCTCGTTGACAACATGCTGTCAATATGACAGTATGTTGTCCATGGAAGCATCGACCGCCCACCTCGCCGTCTACGACACCCTCGCCGACTGGGAGGTCGGCCACCTGCTCGCCGAGCTCCGCACCGGCCGCTTCACCGGCACGCCGTGGAGCGTGGTGACGGTGGCCGAGTCCCGCGAGCCGATCACCACCATGGGCGGGATCCGGATCCTGCCCGACCTGACCCTCGACGAGCTGGACCCGGCCGCGAGCGGCCTGCTGATCCTGCCCGGCGCCGACCTGTGGGACCAGGGCGCCGGCGACCGGTTCGCCGCGGCCGCCGCCCGGTTCCTCGAGGCCGGCGTCCCGGTGGCCGCGATCTGCGGCGCCACGGCCGGCCTCGCGAGGGCGGGCATCCTCGACCGGCGCCGCCACACCAGTGCCGCGGCCGAGTACCTGGCCGCCACCGGCTACGCCGGCGGCGATCGCTACGTCGACGCGCGGGCCGTCGTCGACGGTGACGTCGTGACCGCCGGCCCGGACTCGCCGGTGCAGTTCGCGACCGCGACGCTGGGTCGTCTCGGGCTCGCCTCGGAGCGCACGCTGGTCGCGTACGAGGACGTCTTCCACCGCGCCGACCCGGCCGGATTCCCGGTGCTGATGCAGGCCCACTCGGCCGCATGAGCGCCGCTCCGGACAGCCCGGACGGTCCCGACGCGACGCCGCCCCGCGAGTCGTGGCCCGAGCATCCGCCCCGTACCGAGGCCGCTGACGCGCTGACCGACCTCGTCCTCACGACCTTTCGGCTCAACGCCCGGCTGATGGAGGCCGCGCAGGACCTCGCCGCCGCGGGTGGCCTGACCGCCGCGTGGTGGCAGGTCCTCGGCGGCGTCCTCGACCAGCCGCGCACCATGGCCGAGGTGGCCCGGAAGATGGGCGTGACCCGCCAGGGCGTACGACGGGTCGCCGACCTGCTCGTCGAGCACGGGCTCGCCGAGTACCGCCCCAACCCGGCCCACCGACGGGCCAAGCTCCTGGCCTGCACCGAGGCGGGCTACTGGGCGATCCGTCGGATCAGCCTCGTGCAGCAGCCGTGGGCGGACCGGGTCGGCACCGAGGTCGGCGCCGACGACCTGCGGACCGCGCTCGCGACCATGCGACGGCTGGTCGACGTCCTCGAAGCGCCCGAGCCCGACGCCGGCCGCGCGGGCGTCCGCGACGGCGACTAGCCGTCAGTCGAACGGCTCCAGCGTGACCGACGCGGCCCGCGGGTTGCCGTCGTGGACGAGCGACTCGTGATTGCCGACGTCGTCGAAGGCGAAGGCGTACGCCTTGCCGTCGACCATCCGCTCGTGGACCAGCCGGGCGTACTGGTTCGTCACGGCGTCCTGGTAGAAGCCCGAGGCGTCCGGGTCGGGCTGGTCGGGGTTGGTCAGCAGCGTGGTGCGGTTGTACGCCGCGCACAGCGTGCGAGAGATCGGCCCACGGACCTGGTCGTTCGGCGCGTCCAGCCGCTTGTGGCAGCCGAAGATGCTGTCGGCGTCGGGCTTCTCGAACGTGGTGACGACCGTGCCGGAGGAGTCGGTGAACGACATGACGTCGCCCTCGACGCGTCCGGTGTACGTCACGTTCGGCTGGTCCGCGAACGGGGTCACGGTCAGCGTCTCCGCGGCGTACGTCTCCCAGACCCGGTCGACGTAGTCGTCCATGATGTCGCTCGGCAGGCTGCCGGTCCCGACGCCGTGACCCGGAGCGATCGCCCGCAGGACCGTGCCGTCCGACGCGGTCTGGATCAGGTTCGCCCAGCCACCCTGCTGCGCCGAGAGCGCGTCGAAGAACCCGTGGTAGCCGCCGGGCTCGAGGTCGCCGGTGCTCGAAGTGGACCCGTCGGCTCTCGTGACGCCGACCGAGTACGGTGCCGAGAACATGTCGACCTGGGTGCTGTTGAGCCAGATGCCGGCGTCGTTGAGCGTGTACTCCGACCAGTTGAACAGGATGGCGTGGTTCGGGTCGTCGGGGTTCTGCACGGCCGGCTGGACGAGTCCGCCGGTGGCGAGCCGGAACACCAGCTTCTGGCCGTACGAGAAGTAGATCCGCCCCGAGAGCTTCGGGACCTGGATCGTCAGGGACTGGCCCGGGGCGGGGCCGGGGATCGAGGCGTCGGGCGCCGGGATCGGCGGGTCGCCGCCGGCCGGCCAGGGATGGAACGTGCCGTCGGCGTCGGCCCAGCCCTGCTCGCCGGTCGACAACTGGGTGCCGAGGTTGTAGAGGTACACCGGCTCGCCGCGTCCGGAGTCGTTCGTGATCGTCAGCGGGATCGTGTCCGGCACCGCGGCGGCGGGTGCGGGCTCGGTGAGCGGCTGGACACCCGCACCGAGCGCCGCCGTGGCGGCCAGCGCGAGCATCGCTCGTCGGATCGACATGAGGACCCCTTCGTCGGGCTCATCGAGGCAGGTCGACATGCCGGTCGACTGCCGCCTCGATGACTACGTTGTCATCACGCCTACCCCGGTCCGCCCGGCGGGAAACGTCGGACGTTCGGGGTTGGCGGCATGCCGGTGGAGGCTGGCGGGTACGGCCATCCCATGACCGATCCCAAGATCGACGCGACCACGGGCGGCACGAACCGCTGGACCAAGGAGCCGCCGACGCCGGGTGAGGACCCCCGGGAGATCGACCAGGAGCGGGCCGACCCCGACCTCGCGCACCATGAGCAGGCGGACCGTCAGGTCACCCACGCCGAGCAGGAGACCGGCTCCGAGATGGGCACGTCGTCGACCACGTACGACGCCACGGACAACCGCTGACCGCACAGCGCCCCGACGCTGAGCGTGACGTTCGTACCGCGCCGGCTTGCCTCGAGCGGTGCGTACGGCACGCTCAACAGTGGGTGTCGCGGTGAGTTGACGGGGTCGAACATGTGTTCGATCATGGGGAGATGGGCGGAACAGTCTCGGAGCTCCGCCAGCCGAGCGCTCGGCTGGCGGCTCGGGCCCGCCACACCACGGGTGACGACTCGACCGGCTCCCGCCCACTCGACACGCTGCCCGCCCTCGCCGACCTGCTGCCGCACGGCACGTTGCGTGCCGGCGCGGCGTACTCCGTCACCGGCTCCACCGCCCTCACGATGGCCCTCGCGGCCGGTCCCTCCGCGGCCGGCGCCTGGTGCGGTGTGGTCGGCATGCCCGGGTTCGCCGCGCTGGCCGCGGCCGACCTCGGCGTCGTTCTCGATCGCCTGGTGCTGGTCCCCGATCCCGGCACTCGCTGGCTCAGTGTCGTCGCGGCCCTGATCGACGCGCTCACCGTCGTCGTGGTGCGGCCGCCGACGACGGTCCGCGACGCCGATGCGGCCCGGATCGCGGCCCGGCTCCGACAGCGCGAGGCCGTCCTCATCGCCTGCGGCCCCTGGCCTCGCCACGAGGCCCACCTGACCATCTCCGAGAGCAGCTGGCTCGGCGTCGGGTCGGGCCACGGCCACCTGACGGCTCGCCGGGCGACAGTTGCCGTGGAGGGCCGAGGCACCGTGGGGCGGCCGCGCCGCGCACGACTGTGGCTGCCCGATCCGGACGGAGCGGTACGCGTCGTCGAGGAGTCGACCGCGCCGGACGCTCCGGCCTGGGTGCGAGAAGCCGCGGGATGACCGTGCGCACGCTGGCGGTGTGGTGCCCGGACTGGCCGGTGTCGGCGGCCGCCCGGACGGCGGGGTGTCCGCCGGACGCTCCCGTCGCGGTGCTGGACCGGGGGCGGGTGCTGGCCTGTTCGGCCGCGGCGCGGCGGGAGGGAGTACGCCGGGGGCTGCGCACGCGCGATGCCCAGGCACGCTGCCCCGAGCTCGTGGCGCTCCCCTACGACCCCGGCCTGGACGCGCACGCCTTCGAGCCCGTCGTCTCGGCGATGGAGGCGCTGACCCCCGGCGTCCAGGTCATCCGGCCCGGGACCTGCGCGATCCGGGCCCGCGGGGCGAGCCGCTACTACGGCGGCGAGGCCGCGGCCGGGACCGCCATCGCCGATCGCCTGCTGCGACTCGACGTCCCCGACTGTCGGGTCGGGGTCGCCGACGGCCCGTTCACGGCCGAGCAGGCGGCTCGAGCCACGATTCGCGGTGACGACCGGGTCCGGGTGATCCCGACCGGAGCCTCGGGCCGGTTCCTCGACCCGCTTCCGGTCGAGACCCTCGGCGATCCCGATCTGGCCAGCCTGCTCCGCCGGCTCGGCCTGCGGACGCTCGGCGCCTTCGCCACGCTCTCCCCCACCGACGTGCTGACCCGGTTCGGGCCGGAGGGTGCCCTCGCGCACCGGCTGGCCAGCGGCCTCGACAGTCGACCGGTCGTGGGCCGGCAGCCGCCGCCGGAGCTGGCGTGCTACACCCCCTTCGAGCCGCCGGTCGACCGGGTCGACCAGGTCGCCTTCGCGGTCCGCGACTGCGCCGACCGGTTCGTCACCGACCTCGCCGGCCACGGGCTGGTGTGCACCACCGTGCACATCGAGGTCCACACCGAGTCCGGCGACGTCCTGGAGCGGAGTTGGCTGCACCCACGATGGTTCGACGCCGCCGACGTCGTCGACCGGGTGCGGTGGCAACTGCAGGGGGTCGGCCCGAGCGCGGGTGAGCTGGACTCCCCGGTCGTGGGCGTCCGGCTCACTCCCGACGAGGTCGACCCGATCGGCAGCCACGCCGACGGCCTGTGGGGCGGCGGGCCGGACGAGCGGATCCATCGGGCACTGACCCGGGTGCAGAGCATGGTGGGCCACGAGGCCGTCGCGATCGCGGTGCCCAGCGGCGGCCGGGGCCCCGTCGACCGCCAGACGCTGGTGCCGTGGGGCGAGCGGCCGATCCCGCGACGGCCGGTGGAGCCACCGTGGCCGGGCAGCATCCCCGCGCCGCTGCCCTCGACGGTGTTTCCCCAACCCCGACCGGCGATCGTCGTCGCCGCCGACGGGCAGCCGGTCGGCGTGAGCACCCGCGGCACGCTGACCGGGGAGCCGGCGCGGTTCTGCCCGGACGGCCGTTCCTCTGACCGACTGCGTCCGGTGGCGGCCTGGGCCGGTCCGTGGCCGGTCGAGGAGCGGTGGTGGGACACCGACGCGGTCCGCCGGCTGGCCCGGTTTCAGATCGTCGGCGTCGACGGCAGCGCCTGGCTGCTCGCGGTCGAGAACCGCCAGTGGTGGGCCGAGGCGAGCTACGACTGACGTGGCACGACGTACCCGACCAGGGCATCCCCACCCCTGACTACCATCGCAGCCATGGACGGTGCGCTGACCAAGGTAGAGATCGAGGCCGACGACACCGGGGACCTCGTGGTCCGATGGGAGCCGATCGATCGCGACATCGAGATCGCGATCGGACCGACGCCGGACGTGACGGCCCACGCCCACGCGATGCGGGTGCCCGCCGGTGAGGGATCGGCCCGGCTCACCGAGTTGCCCGCCGGCCGGCACTACGTGTCGGTGCGGTGCGACGGGACTGTGCTGGTCGCGGCCGAACGCCTGGTGCGGTTCGTCGGCGCGCCCAACTTCCGCGACCTCGGCGGCTACCCGACCGCCTCCGGCGGGTGGACCCGGTGGGGTCTGGTCTTCCGCTCGTGCAGTCTCCACGAGCTCACCACCGAAGACCTGACGGCCTTCGACGCCCTCGGCGTCCGTACGATCTACGATCTGCGACGCGACGACGAGCGGGCCCGTGAGCCGGGGCCGCGACCGGTCCGGAGCCTTCCGATGCCCAGCCGGTTCGACGGGATGCCCGACCTGTCGCCGCTGCGGGAACGAGCCGATGGGGAGCAGTGGCTGCTCGACGACTACCACGCGATGGTCGCCGACGGCGGGCCCGTCTTCGGCGCCTTGCTGACTGCCTTGTCGGAGGCCGACGGGACTCCGGCGGTCTTCCACTGCGCCGGCGGCAAGGACCGCACCGGCCTGTCGGCCGCGCTGCTCCTGAGCTGGTTGGGCGTGGATCGGGAGACCGTCCTGGACGACTACGAGCTCACCGGCCGCTACCTGTCGGCCCGCGACACCCCGGACGTGGTGGACCGGATGGTCGAGATGGGCATCGGCCGCCCGGCGGCAGAAGCGCTGCTTGGCACACATCGCTGGGTGCTGGCCGACGCGCTTGACTTCATCGACTCCGAGTACGGCGGCGTCGAGACCTACCTGCGCGGCCCGGCCGCCATGACGTCCCGGGCGCTCGACGACCTGCGAGCCCGTCTCGTGGTGTGACGGCCTACGCTCGACAGCCATGCTGATCGAGCATCGCGGCCGGTCCCCCGTCGTGCCGGACTCGGCCTATGTCGCACCCTCTGCCGTGCTCTGCGGCGCCGTCGTGCTCGGCGAGCGCGCCCGCATCCTGCACGGCGCGACGCTCACCGCCGAGGACGGCGAGGTACGCCTCGGCGCCGACGTCGTCGTCATGGAGAACGCTCTCGTTCGCGGCCGGGCTCGACATCCGGCGACCCTCGGCGACGCCGTGCTGGTCGGCCCGCACGCGCACGTCAACGGCGCGACCGTCGAGGACGAGGTGTTCGTCGCGACCGGGGTGTCGATCTTCCCCGGCGCCGTCGCCGGAGCCCGTTCGGAGCTCCGGATCAACAGCGTGCTCCACGTCAACTCACGACTCGCCGCCGACAGTGTGGTCCCGATCGGCTGGATCGCCGCCGGCGACCCGGCGCGGATCCTTTCGCCGGACCGGCACGACGAGCTCTGGGAGGTGCAGGGTGAGCTGGACTTCCCCGGCACCGTGTACGGAGTCCCACGCGGCACGTCCATGCGCGACGTCATGGCTCGCCAGGTCACCTTCTACGGCGAGCACCTGACCGATCGGGAGCTCGACAACTGAACCGAAGCGCCCCAGCGAGCATGCGCGCGGCGGACTGCCGCGATCAGACGGCCGCGTCGAGCCCGACGCTCTTGAGCCGCTCGCGGGTGTTGGGGTTGACCGACGGCCGGAACGGCATCTCGACGATCACCGCGTTCACCGGCTGGCCCGGGACGTCGGCGTACTGGTCGGGTAGGTGCACCAGCAGCGGCGTCCCCTGCTGCGTCATGCCGACCGGCACGAAGCCCATCGCGATGTTGGTGCCGAGCTCCGGTGAGAACCACGGCGAGGTGACGTAGCCGACCGGATCCCCACCGGTGGCGGGCGAGATGAGCCAGAAGTCCGGCGCGTACTCGTCGATCGGCTTGCCGCCGAGCTGCATGCCCACCAGCGTGTGGGTGTACGGCGGGTGCCCAGACTCGAGCTGCTCGCGGGCCGCCTCGAGAGCCCGCTTGCCGATGTAGTCGGCCTGCTTGGTCCGCGGCACCTGGTAGCCGAGGTTGACCTGGAACGGCAGCGTCTCGACGTCCATGTCCTGGCCCCACGACAGGATCCCGGCCGCGATCCGTCGGTGGTGCGCCGGGGCGATGACCGCGAGGCCGTGCGCCTCGCCGGCGGCCTGCACCGCATGCCAGAGCCGCTCGGCATGCAGCGTGGCGTCGCGAAGGTAGATCTCGTACCCCTTCTCACCGGTGAAGCCGGTCTGCGAGATCACGACCGAGAGTCCGTCGATCTCGGCCTCGAGCAGGCCGTACGACGGGATGGCCTCCACCTCGGGCCCGACCAGGTCGACCATCAGGTCCACCGACTTCGGCCCCTGGATCTGCACCGGGCAGACGTCGATCTCGTGGATCTCGACGTCGAAGCCCTTCGCGACGTTGACGCCCTGCAGCCACAGCAACAGGTCGGAGTCGGACAGGCTGAACCAGAACTCGTCCTCGGACAGCCGAAGCAACACCGGGTCGTTGAGCACGCCCCCGTCCTGGTTGCACAGGATCACGTAGCGCGCCCGCATCGGCGGGATCTTCGTCGCGTCCCGCGTGATCACGAAGTTGACGAACGCCTCGGCGTCCGGCCCCTTCACCCGAATCTGGCGCTCGACGGCGACGTTCCACAGCGTCACGTGGTTGACCAGGGCGTCGTACTCCGCCATGGTCCCGCCGGACTCGGGCCGGACGTACCCGCGCGGATGGTAGGTGCGGTTGTACACCTCGGCCCGCCAGCAGCCCGCCTCGACGGACAGGTGCCAGTACGGCGACTTGCGGATTCGGGTCGAGATCAGCAGCTGGACCGGGGTCGGCCCGGTCTGGCGCAAGTTGATGGGCACCTGACGTCCGGACTGGTCGACGCTGGGCGCATTGGGGGAGAGGGATACGTCGCTCATGCTGCGGCTCCATCGCTCGTGCTTCGAACTTCATGCGATGCAGGCGGTCACCTGACTCCTGGATACGCATACCTCGCCTCCGGCCCGGGGCCCGCGGGGGTTTATGGAGGAATGCTCACCAGTCACAGTGGCGAGGACCGTGTCGGACTCACACCGACTTCCCGTTTCTGCAACGTGCGACCGAGCGTAGAACCGAGATTGCGTCATCGTCAACGGTCTGCGTAATACGCAACAGTCTGCTCGAATCACCGCACATCGCGCGGGGTGAGGGTGACCTCATGCGCAGAGACAGCCCTAGATCCGGAGGTAGCCGGTCGCGAGCTGCCAGGTTCCACCTGTGGCGATGCGGTCCAGGATCAGCCGCTGGAGCGAGGTGTCGCGCGGAAGCTGGTCGACCTTCGAGAGGTCGCGGGTCCCGAAGACGAAGTAGAGCGCCTCGTCCGGGG
>Ga0081538_10000171_pt1 | contig 69552 bp, 63 predicted proteins | sample TabmetS5T2R1_FD_71022 | JGI IMG/M metagenome (GOLD analysis project Ga0081538, IMG submission 71022) | Tabebuia heterophylla rhizosphere microbial communities from the University of Puerto Rico - S5T2R1 | ecosystem: Host-associated > Plants > Roots > Rhizosphere ... | reverse complement strand
GCGGATCGCCGAGCCGCCGGGCGAGGTCGACCGCCTCCTCGGACAGCGCCAGCCGCCGCTCCGGCTCGCCCGAGTAGTAGAGCTCGAGCGCCAGCCGCGCCAGCAGCCGCGCACGCAGCGAGGTGTCCTCCTCGCCGAGCGCCGCCAGCGCCTCCTCGAGCAGCGCGAGGCGCGCCTCGTCGACCCGCCCGAGCACCGACCACTGGCCGGCGAAGCCGAGCGCGGCGCGCCCGAGCAGCGACGCGTCGCCGAGCGCTCGCGCGGTCGCCACCGCGTCCTGGAACGTCACGCGCGCCGCGTCCTCCATCCCCGCGCGGTCCTCGGAGGCGCCCTGTGCGAGCAGCAGCTCGGCCCGCACCGTGTCCTGGTGGGCGCCGGCCAGCTCACGCGCCCGCAGCGCGGACCGGTAGTGCTGCGCCGCCTCCTCCCACGCCAGCAGGCGGTCGGCGCGCCGGGCGGCGGCGAGCGCGAACTCGATCGCGCGCTCGGGCTGCTCCACCGGCGCCGCCTGCGCGTAGTGGTAGGCGAGCTGCGGCAGGTGGGGATCGAGGTCGGCGCCGCGCAGCCGCTCGATCGCCTCGCCGACGCGGCCGTGCAGGCGGGCCCGCCGCAGCTGCGACAGCCCGTCGTAGAGCGTCGCGCGCACGAGCGCGTGCGTGAAGGCGTAGCGGCCGATGCGGCCGGCCTCGCGCAGGACCCGCGCCTCGACCCCCTCCTCCAGCGCGCCGATGAGCGCATCGTCCTCCAGCGGCGCGACCGCCTCGAGCACGTCGTAGTCGAACTCGCGACCGACCACCGCCGCCACCTGGAGCGCCTTGCGCGACTCGTTGTCGAGCCGCCGCAGGCGCCGTGCGGTGACCTCGCGCACGCCCTCCGGCACGCCGGCGTCGGTGAGGGAGATGTCCGCGTGCAGCTCGCGCTCGCTCTCGCGCAGGTGCCGCACGACCTCCTCGATGAAGAACGGGTTGCCCTCGGTCTCGCCGTGGAGGGCGCGCACGAAGGCGGGCCCTGCCGCGGAGACGCCGAGGGCGGCGACCAGCTCGGCGACCTCCGGCTCGGCGAGCCCCTCCAGCTCGAGCCGGCGGAGCATGCCCTCGCGGCGCACGTCGGCGATCAGCTCGAGCAGCGGATGGCCCGGCTCGAGCTCAGCGTCGCGGTACGTGCCGAGCAGCAGCACCCGCCGCGGCTGCGGCGAGCGGACGAGGTGACGGAGGAGCTGCAGGGTCGGGCGGTCGGCCCAGTGGAGGTCGTCGAAGACGAGCACGAGCGGCGCCCGCGCACCGGCCTCGCCGAACAGCGCGGCGACCGCGTCGAAGAACCGTGCGCGGCGGGCGTCGGCGTCGGCGGCACCGGCGTCGTCGGCCGGCGGCGGGCCGAGCTCGCCGAACAGGATCGCCAACTCGGCGGCGCGCACGCCGAGCCGCTCGCGCAGCGGCTCCAGCGAAGCGCCCGACGACCACCCGCGCACCATCTCGACGACCGGCTGGTAGGGCGCGAGCGCCTCCTCGTCGAAGCGGCCGTAGAGCACGAGCGCGCCGTCGTCGAGCGCGCGGCGGCCGAGCTCGGCGGCGAGGCGCGTCTTGCCGATCCCGGCGTCGCCGCCCAGGAGGACGAGCCGCCGCGCGCCCGCGAGGGCGTCGCCCCACAGCTCCTCGAGCAGGTCGAGCTCGCGCGCGCGGCCGACGAGCGCGTGCCGTCCGAGGACGGCGGCCAGCGGAGCGGGCCAGGCGACCGCGGTGACCGGCTCGGGGGCCACCACGGGCGCCGGCGCCGGCGACTCGCCGCGCAGCAGCCGCTCGTGCACCGCGAGGGCGGCCGCGCCCGGCGAGGTGCCGAGCTCGTCCCGCAGCAGGACGCGCAGCTCCTCGAAGGCGCGCAGCGCCTCGGCCGGGTTGCCCGCGGCCTCGTGGACCTCCATCAGCAGCCGGTGCGAGGACTCGCGGAACGGCATCGCGGCGATCGCGGCGCGGGCGGCCTGCTCGGCGGTGCCCAGCTCGCGGCCGCCCTGGCGCAGGCCCGCCTCGGCCAGCACCTCGAGCGCGCGCACGCGCACGGTCTCGAGCTCGCGCCGGGCCTCGTTGACCCACGGGCCCTCGCAGTCGGGGAGGAAGGTCTGGAGGTCGACGGTCAGCACCTCGCGCGAGGCGGCGGCCGCCTCGGCCCAGGCGTGGGCGTCGATCGCCGCCTCGGAGTGGGCGGCGGTGGCCGCCGCGACCTCGACGTCGACCTCGATGCCCGCGGGCGGGGCGAGCCGCAGCTCGGACCGGCCGGCGAGGGCGCCCTCGCCGAGCGCGCGGCGGAGCTTGGAGAGGAGCGCGGAGAGGGCGGTGTCGGCGGCGGCCGGCGGGCGCTCGGGCCACAGCAGGTCGATCAGCTCGCCGCGGCCGCAGTCCCGGTCGCGGTTGAGGACGAGGTAGGCGAACAGGAGACGTCCCTGGCGACCGGGCAGCTCGCTCGCCAGCGGCCGCCCTCCAACGTCGACCGCCATCGGCCCGCACAGGCGTATCGTCCACCCCGTCTCTTGACCCACCTCGGCGTCCACGCTACCGCGCCGCCAAGGTTTCTCCAAGGTTTCGCCAATCGGCGTGTCGCATGATCTGGTCTCGCGGTGACGGGATGACCACCGTTGCCGCGGACTGCGACATGGACGTTGCGCACATACGCGGGGCTCGAGTCCCGCATCCCCCCTCCGAAGGGATCGCCTGACCCCCGATCCCCGGCTTGGCGTCGCCCCAACCCTCACCCCTCGGGCGGCGCCGCGAGGCGGACGCCGTCTGACCCGCGGCCTTTCCGCCGACCCCAACACGTGAAGGGCCCGCCTCCGGGCGGGCCCTTCATCGTGTTGGGCTTCGCCCCAGAGGTTCCTCCGCGGGCCATCCTGCCCGCGTTCCGACGGGGATCCCCGCGTCCGGCCGGTCCTTAACCGGGCTTCGCCCTCTTGATCGCCTGCAGGACGTCGGTGACGAGGTCGTCGGTGTCCTCGCAGCCCGCCGAGAAGCGGATGAACCCCTCGGGGACGTCGTCCGTGCCCCAGCGCGCGCGCCGTTCGGCGGTCGAATGGACGCCGCCGAAACTTGTCGCCTCACTGACAAGCTCGCAGGCGTCGAGGAACGCCTGGGCGGCCTCGGCGGTCGGCAGCGCGAGCGAGAGCACGGGCCCGACCCCCGGCCAGCGCACGTGGGTGACGTCGTCGCGCGCCTCGAGCGCCTCGGCCAGCGCCCGCGCGTTCGCCTGGGCGCGCTCGAGCCGCAGCCCGAGCGTGGCCAGCGACCGGTGCGCGAGCCACGCCTCGAACGGGCCGAGGATGGCGCCGGTGCGGATCCGCCAGTCGATGAGCTCCTGCGCGTGAGCGACGTCGCGCACGCTCACGCAGCCGAGCAGGACGTCGGAGTGCCCGGTCAGCGCCTTGGTGCCGGAGGTGACCGCGAAGTCCGCGCCGTGGTCCAGCGGGCGCATCCCGAGCGGCGTCGCCACCGTGTTGTCGACCGCCACCAGCGCCCCGGCCGCGTGGCCGGCGGCGACGACGACGTCGACGTCGCAGACGTCGAGCCGCGGGTTCGACGGGGTCTCGACCCAGATCAGCGCCGCGCCGTCGCTCGCGGCCACGATCGCCTCGGTGTCGGTCGGCACGAGCCGGACCTCGATGCCCTTGGGCTCGAGGTCGAGCTCGGCGATCTGGCGGATGCCGGGATAGCCGTCGCCCGAGGCCACGAGCACGTCGCCGGGCCGCAGCCGCGGCACCACGACCGCCGCGACCGCCGCCATCCCCGACGAGAAGACGACGCAGCGACCGCCGTCCAGCTCGCCGACCGCGCGCTCGAGCTGCGTCCACGTCGGGTTGGCGTCGCGGCCGTAGCCGTACGGCGTGCTGTGCGGGTCCCCGCGCAGGTGATAGGGCGCGGCGAGGACGGGCCCCGGCAGCAGCGGCGTGCCCTGGACCGCGCGCGGCAGGCCCGCGTGGATGGCGCGGGTGCTGGGGCCGTGGCTCATCCGCCGACGGTAACGTCTGCGCGCGATGCGACGCCTCGCGGCCGCTCTGCTGCTCGCCGCGCTGGTCTCGCCGGCGGGAGCGTCAGCCCAGCGCTGGCGGCCGGACGCGGCCGGAGCCGCGGCGTGGGCGGCCGCGCGCCAGGGCGCGATCACGTTCGCGGTGCGGACCCCGGAGCGCCTCTACGGCCGCGGGCTCGACCGCCAGGTGCCGTGCGCGAGCGTGATCAAGGCGATGTTCATGGTCACCTACCTGCGCCAGGCGGACGTGCGCGACCGGCCGCTGGAGCGCGCCGACCGCGGGCTGCTGGCCCCGATGATCCGCCGCTCGGACAACGTGGCCGCCACGCGGATCCGCGACCTCGTCGGCAACGCGGCGATCGTGCGGCTGGCCGAGGACGCGGGCATGGGGCGGTTCGAGATCGCCTCGATCTGGGGGCTCTCGTCGATCACCGCGCGCGACCAGACGCGCTTCTTCCTCGGCCTCGAGGATCTGCTGCCCGAGCGCCATCGCGCGTACGCGCTGCGGCTCCTGCGCACGATCGTTCCCTCGCAGCGCTGGGGCATGGGCGCGGTGGTCCCGGACGGGTGGCGGCTGCACTTCAAGGGCGGCTGGGGGTCGGGCACCGGCGCCGTCGACCACCAGGTCGGGCTCCTGCGGCGAGGGGACCACCGCGTGGCGATCGCGGTGCTGACCACCGGCAGCCCGTCGCACGCCTACGGCAAGGCGACCCTGCGCGGGGTGGCGCGGCGGCTCATGCGCGGGCTCGGCCCCCGGCGGACCGGCACCGCCGGCCCGGCCGAGGGATCGATTGAGTCGAGCCGGTAGAAGCGGAACGCGTCGTAACCCTCCACACGCACCTCGGGGTACGCGCGATCGTCACCGAGCACCCTTGCGGCGCGCGTCGGGCGCTCGGTAGCGTCGGCCGCCATGCTGCGCGTGCACGTGCTCGGTGAGCTGTCGCTCGAGGCCGACGGCGCCTCGCTCGCACCACCGCCGAGCCGCCGCGCGCGGGCGCTGCTCGGCTACCTCGCGCTCCACCCGGGACCGCAGCCGCGCGGCGTCCTCGCCGCGCGGTTCTGGCCCGACGTGCTCGACGAGAGCGCGCGCACCAGCCTGCGCGGCGCGCTGACCGCGATCCGGCGCGCGCTCGGGCCGGCCGCGGCGCACCTGACCGCCTCGCGCGAGGCCGCCGGGCTGGTCGACGTGTGGACCGACGCCGCCGAGTTCGCCGCGCTCGTCGCCGCCGGGCGCGACGAGGACGCGCTCGCGCTCTGCCGCGGCGACCTGCTCGCCGGGCTCGACGACGACTGGCTGCTCGCGGCGCGCGACGAGCACCGCGAGGCCCAGATGGCCGCGCTCGCGCGCCTGGCCACGGCGGCCGAGGACCCCGAGACGGCGATCCGCCACACACGGGCGCGGATCGCCCTCGACCCGCTGTCCGAGGAGGCGCACCGCGAGCTGATGGCCCGCCTCGCCGCCACCGGCGACCGCGCCGCCGCGCTGGCCGCGTACAACCGGCTCGCCGACCGGCTCCGGGCCGAGCTGCGCATCGCGCCCTCCGCCGCGACGCGCGAGCTCGCCGAGTCCGTTCGGAACGGCGAGATCGCGGCAGCGCCCGCGGTCGGCGATGCCCCCGGCGCGACGCCGGTCGGCGCGTCCGCGCCCGCCGACCCGGCGCCCGCTCGGCCGGCGTTCCCGCGCGCGCTCGACCCGCGCCGGTCGCGCAGCCCGTTCGTGGGCCGCGGCGACCAGCTCGAGCGCCTCCGCGCCGCCGTCGCCGGCGAGCGGGCGCTGGTGGCGATCAGCGGCGACCCGGGGATCGGCAAGACGCGCCTGCTCGGCGAGCTCGCGCGCGGCGAGCACGCGGACGGCGCGCTCGTGCTCTACGGCCGCTGCCCCGAGGAGGCGGTGGCGCCGTACCAGCCGTTCGCCGAGGCGCTGCGGCCGCTCGGCAACCCGTTCGACGCGCCCGGGGCCGGCGACGCCGCCGGCGCCCGCCTGCGCCTGTTCGACGCCGTCGCCGAGGCGCTCGCCGCCGCCCCCGGCCGCGTGCTGCTCGCGATCGACGACCTGCACTGGGCCGACCGGCCCACGCTGCTCTTGCTCGGCCACCTGCTGCGCGACCCGCGGCCGACGTCGCTGGTCATCGTCGCCACCTACCGCGAGACCGAGCTCGGCCGCGGTCACCCGCTCGCCCACGCGCTCGCCGACCTTCGCCGCGACCGGCTGGTCGAGCGCGTCCCCCTCACCGGCCTCGACGGCGGGGCCGCTTCGGACCTGATCGAGGGCTGGGTCGGCGCCGACGCGACCGCCGGCCTCGTCGCCGCCGTCGTCGAGGAGACCGGCGGCAACCCGTTCTTCATCGAGGAGGTGCTCCGCCACCTGCTCGAGTCGGGTGCCCTCGGCGTCGAGGACGGGCACTGGCACCTGACGCGGCCGGTGCGCGAGCTCGGGGTGCCGGAGAGCGTCCGCGAGGTGATCGGGCGGCGGCTCGACCGGCTCGGCGAGGTGGCGGTCGGCGTGCTCGAGATCGCGGCGGCGATCGGGCCGGAGTTCGAGCTCGCCGTGCTCGAGCGCGCCAGCCCGGCGGAGCGCGACGCCGTGCTCGACGGGCTCGAGCGGGCCGCCGACGCGAACCTCATCCGCGCCGTGGGCGACCGCGCCGCGTCGTGGTCGTTCACGCACGCCCTGATCCGCGACGCGCTGATCGCCGAGCTCTCGGGGCTGCGCCGCGCGCGCCTGCACGCCAGGGTCGCCGAGGCGCTCGTGGAGCTGGGCGCCGATCCCGGCGTGCTCGCGCGCCACGGCATCGAGGCGGCGGCCCTGGTCGGGACCGAGCGGGCGGCGGAGTGGGCCAGGGCGGCCGGCGACGCCGCGCTCGCCGCCCTCGCCTACGAGGAGGCCGCCGACCACTACCGCGACGCGCTCGAGCTGGCGCCGGCGGACGGCGAGGCGAGTCTCGCGCTCGCCGACGCGCTGATGCGCGCGGGCGACCCCGAGGCCGCCGCGGCGTGCGGCGACGCCGTGGCCAGGGCCCGCGAGCGCGGCGACGCCGACCTGCTCGCGCGCGCGGCGCTGGTCACCTGCGGCGTCGGCGTCACCATCATCGGGCTCGACCACGAGCGGATCGCGCTGCTCGAGGAGGCGCTGCGCGGCGCCACGGGCGCGCTGCGGGCGCGGGTCATGGCCCGGCTCGCGATCGCCCTCTACTACGCGCCCGGGCGCGATGCCGACGCCCTGAGCGCCGAGGCCGTCGCGGAAGCCCGCGAATCCGGCGACCCCGACGCGCTGCTCGCCGCGCTCAACGCCCGCCATGTCGGCCTCTGGCACCCTTCCGGCCTCGACGAGCGCTTCCGCGTCGCCGACGAGATGATCGCCCTCGCGCGCGAGCACGGTCGCCGCGACGCCGAGCTGCAGGGCCGCAACTGGCGCTGCGTCGACCTCTTCGAGCAGGGCGACCACGAGGGCTTCGCCCGCGAGACGGCCGAGCACGAGCGGCTCGCCGAGGACCTCCGCCTCCCCGCCTTCCGCTGGTACGCGCCGATGTGGCGAGCGGCGCTGGCGGCTCGCGCCGGCAACATCGCGGAGGCCACGGAGCTGGCCGAGCTCGCCGCGCGCGAGGCCACCCGCGCCGGCGATCCCAACGGCGAGCTGTTCGGGGTCATGCTCCGCGTCCAGATGCAGATCCAGGGCGGCGACTTCACCGAGGAGTTCGTGGCCATCGCCGAGGAGCGGCAGCGCGACTACGCCGCCGGCACCGCCTGGGCGCCGGGGTTGTGCTGGGCCTACATCGATCGCGGCCGCGTCGAGGAGGGCAGGCAGATCTTCGAGGAGCTGTCACGCGACGACTTCGCCGCGGTCGAGGAGAACGCGAACTGGTACATCGCGCTCTACGACTTCGCCGAGATCATGACGCTGCTCGACGCGCCGGACGGCGCCGAGCTCCTCTACGAGCGGCTGTTGCCCTACGCCGACCGCCGCGTGGTCGCGGGCCGCGCGATCTACGACCAGGGGAGCGTCGAGTACCCGCTCGGGCGGTTCGCGGCGCTCTCGGGCCGGCCGGAGCGCGCGGCCCGGCACTTCGAGGCGGCGCTCGCCGCCGAGGAGGCTGCCGGCGCCGTGCCGAACCTGATCCTCGTCCGCACCCGCTACGCGCAGCTGCTGGCCGGGCAGGGGGACCACGAGCGAGCCAGGGACCTGGCCGCCGCGGCGGTCCGCGACGCCGACGCGCTCGGCATGAGCCGCGGCGTGGTGGCCGAGGCGAAGGCGCTGCTCATGGCCGGCGCGCCGCGATGAGCTTCTCGCGCACGCAGCGGCTCGCGGTCGCCGGCCGCCACCTGGCGTACCACGACAGCGGCGCGGGCGAGCCGCTGCTCGCCCTCCACGGCCACTTCGGCCGCGGCCGGACGTGGGCGCGGCTCGAGCAGCGGCTCGCGCCGAAGTGGCGCGTCGTCGCCCCCGACCAGCGCGGGCACGGGCGGTCGTCGCGCGCCGAGGACTACAGCCGCGAGGGCTACGTGGCCGACGCGGTGCGCGTGATCGAGGCGCTCGCGCTCGCCCCGGCCGTCGTGCTCGGCCACTCGCTCGGCGGCGTGAACGCGTACCAGCTCGCCGCCCGCCACCCGACCCTCGTCCGCGCCGTCATCGTCGAGGACGCCCCGGCCGAGCTGCCCGAGCGCCCCGACCTCGACCTCTGGGACGGGCGCACGTTCGCGTCGCTGGCCGAGCTGCAGGCCGCCGTCCCCGAGCCGACCCTGTGGGAGAGCGCGATCGAGGACGACGACGGCTGGCGCTTCCGCTTCGACCCCGGCGACATCAACCGCTCGCGGCGGCAGATCACCGGCGACTTCTGGGCCGACTGGCTGGCCGGCGAGCACCCCGTGGTGCTCCTGCACGGGCTCGAGAGCGACACGCTCCCGACCGCGCAGGCGCGCGAGATGGCCCGCCGGCGCCCGAACACGAGGCTGGTCGAGTTCCCGGGCGCCGGCCACACCATCCACGACGACGACCCCGAGGGCTTCGCCCTCGCGGTCGCGTCGTTTCTGGAAGAGCTGTGAGGCCTACTCGTCGGCCGGAGGCGGCTCGACGGCCGGCTGGTCGAGCGCGCCGCCGTCGTCGACGCTTTCCTCGGGCGTCTCGGACTTGCCGCCCACCGTGGCCGGGACCGGCTTCTTCTCCGGCTTGACCACCGTCAGCACCAGGTCCTCCTCGCTCTCCTCCGGCGCCTTCTCGACGAGCACCGTGGCCTGCGGCTCGAGCTCCGAGCGGAGCACGAAGTCGGCCAGCGGGTCCTCGATGTAGCGCTGGATCGCCCGGCGCAGCGGCCGCGCGCCCATCGCCGGGTCCCAGCCCTTGTCGACCAGGAAGTCCTCGGCCGGCTCGGACAGGTCGAGCTGCAGCTCGCGCTCGGCGAGCTGGCCGCGGATCCGGCGGAGGAGCAGGTCGACGATCGACTTGATCTCCTCCTTGGTGAGCTTGTGGAAGACGATGACCTCGTCGATGCGGTTGAGGAACTCGGGGCGGAAGACCTTCTTCAGCTCGCCCGTGACCCGGTTCTTCATGTCGTCGTAGGTCATGCCGTGGTCCTCGTCGCCGACCGTGAAGCCGAGCGGCGTGTTCCGCGCGATCTCGCCCGCCCCGATGTTCGAGGTCATGATCACGATCGCGTGGCGGAAGTCCACGGTGCGGCCCTGCGAGTCCGTGAGCCGGCCGTCCTCCAGGATCTGCAGGAGGATGTTGAAGACGTCAGGGTGCGCCTTCTCGATCTCGTCGAGCAGGAGCACGCTGTACGGCTTGCGGCGCACGGCCTCGGTGAGCTGGCCGCCCTCGTCGTAGCCGACGTAGCCCGGAGGCGAGCCGACGAGCCGGGACACGGCGTGCTTCTCCATGTACTCCGACATGTCGATGCGGACCATCGCGTCCTCGTCGCCGAACAGGAACTCGGCGAGCGTGCGGGCGAGCTCGGTCTTGCCGACGCCGGACGGGCCGAGGAAGACGAAGGAGCCGGTCGGCCGCTTCGGGTCCTTGAGGCCCGCGCGCGAGCGCCGGATCGCCTTCGAGACGACCTCGATCGCCTGGTGCTGGCCGATGACGCGCTTGTGCAGCTCGTCCTCCATCCGCATCAGCTTCTGGGTCTCGGCCTCGGTGAGCTTGAAGACCGGGATGCCCGTCCACATCGAGACGATGTCCGCGATCTCCTCCTCGCCGATGCTCGGGCGCTCTCCGCCCTCGCCGGACTCCCAGGCGTCCTCGAGCTCGCGCTTCTTGTTGGTCAGGCGCCGCTCGGTGTCGCGCAGCTGCGCGGCCTTCTCGAACTCCTGGTTCTCGATCGCGGCCTCCTTGTCGCGCCGCGTCGTCTCGATCTCCTCCTCGAGCTCCCGGTACACGGGCGGGGAGGACATCGACTTGATGCGCATGCGCGAGGCGGCCTCGTCGATGAGGTCGATCGCCTTGTCGGGGAGGAAGCGGTCGGAGATGTAGCGGTCGGCCAGCTCGGCCGCCGCCTCCAGCGCCTCGTCCGTGATGTTGATCTTGTGGTGCGCCTCGTAGCGGTCCTTGAGCCCCTTGAGGATCTGGACCGTCTCCTCGATCGACGGCTGGTCGACCGTGATCTTCTGGAAGCGGCGCTCCAGCGCGCTGTCGCGCTCGAGGTACTTGCGGTACTCGTCGAGCGTCGTGGCGCCGACGGTCTGCAGCTCGCCGCGGGCCAGGGCCGGCTTGAGGATCGAAGCGGCGTCGATCGCGCCCTCGGCGGCGCCCGCACCGACGAGGTTGTGGAGCTCGTCGATGAACAGGATGATGTCGCCGCGCTGGGTGATCTCCTTCATCACCTTCTTCAGGCGCTCCTCGAACTCGCCGCGGTACTTCGAGCCCGCGACCAGCGCGGCCAGGTCGAGCGTGTAGATCTGCTTGTTCTTGAGCAGCTCCGGCACGTCGCCGTTGGTGATGCGCTGGGCGAGGCCCTCGACGACGGCGGTCTTGCCGACGCCGGGCTCGCCGACGAGCACGGGGTTGTTCTTGGTCCGGCGCGAGAGGATCTGCATGATCCGCTCGATCTCGGTCTCGCGACCGACGACCGGATCGAGCTTGCCCTCGGCGGCCAGCTTGGTCAGGTTGCGACCGAACTGGTCGAGAAGCTTGGACGACTTCTTGCCCTCGCCCTGGGCGCCGCCCGCGGCCGCGGCGCCGGACGCGCCGGAGCCGGACTGGCGACGGCCGCCGGGGCCGGACAGCATGCGGATGACCTCGTTGCGGATCTTCTCGGAGTCGGCGTCGAAGTCCAGGAGGATGCGGGCGGCGACGCCCTCGTTCTCGCGCACGAGGCCGAGCAGGATGTGCTCGGTGCCGATGTAGTTGTGGCCCAGGCTCAGCGCCTCGCGGAGGGCGAGCTCGAGCACCTTCTTGGCGCGCGGGGTGAACGGGATCTGGCCGGAGGTGACCTCCTCGCCGGATCCGACGATGCGGACCACCTGGGCGCGGACGCGCTCCACGGTGATGTCGAGCGACTCGAGGACGCGGGCAGCCAGGCCCTCCTCCTCGCGGAGCAGGCCGAGAAGGATGTGCTCGGTGCCGATGTAGTTGTGCTTGAGGATGCGGGCCTCCTCCTGGGCGAGGACGACCACCTGCCGGGCCCGTTCGGTGAAGCGCTCAAACACGGCGAATCTGCCTATCTGTCGGGAACGTCGGGGCGGGTGTTGCCCGTCTCTTTCCCTCTAGATCGGCATCCACGCCGATCGGATGAGAGGCGAATACGGGGGTTCACCGGCCCGTGCGCCGAGTCTACCAACGCCCCCTACACGGGTTTGCGCCTTAACCGACGCATAAATGCCGCGTCCAGCGAGGGTTTGGCTAGGCTCGCCCCGCGATGATCAGGGTCCGCGCCGCCGTACTCGTGCTGCTCGCCGTGCCGAGCGGGCTGGCCTGCGGCGACGAGGACGGCGCTGGCGACCGCTTCCGCGAGGGCTACAACCAGGCGGTCGAGCGCCTCAACGAGGTCAACTCGAACATCCAGGAGAGCGGCGAGGAGCTGGCGGCGCAGCCGGGCGACGAGATCGGCCGCCAGTTCGACCGGATCGCGGAGACCGCGGCACGCACCCGCGCCGAGCTGGCCGAGCTGGAGCCCCCCGAGCAGGCCCGGGAGGAGTTCGACGCCCTGCTCGCAGCGGTCGAGGACGGCATCAGGGACATCCGGGCCGCCGCCGACGCGGCCAGGACGGAGAACCAGGCCCGCTTCAACGAGGCCGCGGAGCGCCTGTCTGAGACCGGCCAGGAGATCGGCGAGGCCGAGCAGGAGCTGAAGGACGCGGTTGAGAGCGACTAGCCGCCCGGCTCGATGCGCACCACCGTCCCGTCGACTGGCTGGGTGACCCAGACAGCGTCGAGGCCGACCGAGACCCGGTCGACGCCGCGGCCGACCTGCACCGGGTCGGCCAGCACCCGGCTGGAGCGCGCGTCGATCACGCTGACCGTGCCGTCGCCCGCGTTCGGCACCCAGACCCGCTCGGGATCCGCGTCGATGTAGCGCGGCCGGTCGCCCACCTCGACCGTCCGCGCCACTCGGCCGGAGTCCGGGTCGATTCGCGACACCGAGTCGTCCTCCTGCTCAGAAACCCAGATGGCGCCGGCGCCCTCCGCGAGGGCGAGCGGCTGGTCCCCGACCGGGATGGTCGCGACGACCCTCCGGGACCGCGCATCGATGCGCGAGACCGTGTCGTCCTCGAAGTTGGCGACCCAGACCGAGCCGTCGCCGTAGACGATGCTGGTCGGTCGCTGGCCGACCTCGATCGGGCGTCCCACGACCTGGTGGGTGCGGGCGTCGATCCGCACCACGGTGTCGTCGTCCTCGTTCGCCACCCAGATCGAGTCGGCCGACGACGCGAGGGCCGAGGGGCTGTCACCCACGGGGATCACCGCTGTGACGACCCCGCCGCGGGGGTCGACCCGGTTCACGGCGCCGGCGTCGGGCCGCGTCACCCAGATGGATCCGAGCGCGGTGATGATGCTCCCGGGCCTGTCGCCGATCGCGGTCCGTCGCGAGATGACGGCGTCGATCGTCGGGTCGATCAGGCTCAAGCTCTGGTCCGCGGAGCTCCCGACCCATACGTGCCTCACACCCGCGTTGATGCCGGTTGTGTCCTCGCCCACCCTGATCGGGCGGCCCACCACGTCGGCTCCCGGCCCGGGCAGCGGCGGCGGGGAGTCGGCACGCGCCTGAGGCGTCGCGGCCTCGTCGTCGCGCAGCAGGAGCACCGCCGCGGCGGCCAGTAGCGCGCCGATCACGGCAGCCGCGACGAGGCCGGGCCACGCGCGGCGGCGCCGCGGGGGCACCGTGGAGAGGCGTGTTCGCGCGCCGGTGCCGGCGCTCATCTGGCCTCGATCCGCGTGACCGTGTCGTCCGCAGCGCCGGTCACCCACACCACGCCGTCGGCCAGCGCCAGGCCCGCGGGGTCCTCCCCGACCGCCAGCGCCTTGCCGACCTGCTCGCCGGTGGCCACGTCGAGCCGGATCACGGCCTCCCGGTCGGCGTCCGTCACCCATATCGAGCCGGCGCGCGCCAGCCGCTCGGGGCGTCCACCCAGTCGCATGTTGCGGCTGCCCGCGCGGTCGGCTCTGAGATCGACCCGCCTGACGGCGCCGTCGTCCGCCAGCGTGACCCATACGAAGCGGGGCCCGGCGGCGATGTCCGCCGGTGACGCTCCGATCGCGATCGGCGCGTCGATCACCTCGCCGGTCTGCGTGTCGATCGAGCGGATGGTGCCGTCGTTTCTGTCCGAGACCCAGAGGCGCCCGCCGCCGATGGCGAGCGAGCCGTTCGCCTTGACCCGCACCGGGGAGCGGAGCGGGCGGCCCGTTGCGGCATTGAATACGTGGACCCGGTCGCCCGCGGTGGCCACCCAGACCCGGCCGGCGGCGATCGCGATGTCCGTCGGGGCCGCGCCGACCGGGATCGGCGGGGCCGCCCGGTTCGTGCGCGTGTCGATGCGCGACACGGTCCCGTCGCCGAAGTTGCCCACCCAGACCGCGCCCGCGCTCGCGCCGATGGCCTGCGGGTCCTCGCCCACCGGGATGGGCGGCGCTTGCCGGCGCCCCGTGCGGGCGTCGATCCGGCTGACCGTCTCGTCGCCGGTGTTGGCTACCCACGCCGATCCGTCGACCACGGTGACGCCGGTTGGCGAGTCGCCGACCGGGAACGTGCCGGTCACGGCGCCCGCCGCCGATGAGCGGGCCGGGCGCTCCGCGGCGCCGGTCCGCGCAGCGGGGTCGCCGTCCTCGAGTAGCAGCAACAGCGCACTGGTCGCGCAGCCGGCCAGTAGGGCGACGGCCGCCAGGAGTGCGGCGCGGCGCACCGGTCTCCGCCGGGCAGCGGGCCCGTCCGCCACGGCCGTGGGCGCGACGGCGGCGGGACCGTTGCCGGCCCGCTGGGTTCGGCCCAGCGCGCCGGCCAGCCGGCTCAGCCGCGCGCGACGGGTCGGGGCCGCCTGCGTGGGGCCGCCGGCAGCCGCCGCCGGAGCCGCGGCCAGCGCCGCCGCTGCCGCCGCCCGAGCCCGCGCTCCCGTGTCCGCCCCGCCCGGCACCGAGGCCAGCGCCACGCGTCCCATCATCCCCGCCTCGGAGAAGCGGTCGGCGGGGTCCTTGGCCATCGCGCGCTGGGCCACGGCGGCCAGCCCAGGCGGCACGTCCGGTGCCAGCGTGAGCGCGGAGGGCGCGTCGTCGGAAATGTGCGCCCACAGCTTCGCCAGATCGTTCTCGCGCGGGAACGGGACCCGCCCGGTGAGCATCTCGTACAGCACGCAGCCCAGCGCGTAGATGTCGGCGCGCGCGTCCACCGCGTCGCCGCGCACCTGTTCGGGCGCCACGTAGTCGAGCGTGCCGACCCACTCGCCCGCCCCGGTCAGCGACGTCTCCGACGCGCTTCGCTTGGTGAGGCCGAAGTCCGTCAGGTACACGTGCTCGCCACCGCCGCGGGCGGCCACCAACACGTTCGCGGGCTTCACGTCCCTGTGCACGAGGCCGCGCTCATGCGCGGCGTCGAGCGCCGACGCGACCTGCGCCGTCACCCCCGCGGCGCGCAGCGGGTCGAGCCGAGCCTCACGGCGGATCAGCGCCCTCAGGTCCGTGCCCTCCACGTACCTCATCGCGATGTAGAGCACGCCGCCGTGCTCGCCCGCCGCGTACACGGGGATCACGTTCGGGTGGTCGAGCGATGCGGCCAGCCTGGACTCCCTCACAAACCGCTCCCGGAAGCCCTCCTCGTCCGCGAGCCCGGACGCGATCACCTTCAGCGCGACCGGGCGGCCGAGCGAGACCTGGGTGGCGCGGTACACCACGCCCATTCCGCCACGGCCAAGCTCACCTTCGATCCGAAAGTCGCCAAGGACCGAGCCCGTGGTCAGCACGCTCTAACTCCTCCGGAGGGCCGCTCGGGCCAGCCTACCCCAATGGGGTAGACCTGGGAAGAGAAAATGGTCAAAGTAGGACCTGCATGCCGGTCGACGTTCCCGCGACCCCGCACGCCGCCACCGCCACCGAGCTGAAGGCCCAGATCGAGGCCGAGCGAGACGGTCTGCCGTTCCTCATATTCCGCGACGGCGAGCGCCGGCACCGGCTGTTCGTGCTCGGGGAGGAGCGCGAGCGCGCGACGCTGGGGCGCCGCTCGTCGGCGGACATCCCGCTTGACTGGGACGGCGAGGTGTCGCGGCTGCACGCCGAGCTGGTGCGCAAGGGCGTGGAGTGGACGCTGATGGACGACGGGCTCTCGCTGAACGGCTCGTTCGTCAACGGCCAGCCGGTCCGGGGTCACCGCCGCTTGCGCGACGGCGACGCCATCAGGGTGGGCGCCACGGTGCTCGTGTTCCGCAACCCGCGCGACCAGGAGTCGAACGCCACCAGGCCGTCGTCCGACCTGCTGCGGGTGGTGAGCCTGACCGAGGCGCAGCGGCGCGTGCTGGTGGCGCTGTGCCGCCCGTTCAAGGACTCGGCGGTGTTCGTCACGCCGCCCACGAACGAGCAGATCGCCGGCGAGCTGTTCCTGAGCGTCGACGCCGTCAAGAAGCACCTGCGCGCCCTGTTCGAGAAGTTCGGCGTGGAGCACCTGCCGCAGAACGAGAAGCGCGCACGGCTGGTGGAGCGTGCCTTCGCCGGCGGGTTCATCTCCGACCGCGAGCTCTAGCCGGGGTTCCACCAGGGTGGAGCCGGCTGGCACCCGGGCTGCCCCCACCCGGTCCCATGGTCGCCTAGGAAGAGCTGCCGCCCGCGCGGAGCATCGCGGGCATGGCCCCGACTCGCAACATCGCACTCGCCCTGGCCCTCCTGACCGGCCTCGTGGCCGCTCCGGCGGCGGCCGCCGCCGGAGCCGACCGTCCCAACCTCGTGGTCGTCATGACCGACGACCAGACGGTGGAGGAGTTGAGCGCGATGCCGCGCACGCGCCGCCTGGTCGCCGCGAAGGGCGTCCGGTTCGAGCGCTCCTATGTCTCGTATCCGGTCTGCTGCCCCTCGCGGGCCACCTTCCTGACCGGCCGCTACGCACACAACCACGGCGTGATGGGCCTCTACCCGCCGACCGGCGGCTACGGGCGCTTCGACAAGCACGACGCGCTCCCGGTATGGCTGCGGCGAGCCGGCTACTTCACCGCCCACCTGGGCAAGTTCCTGAACGGCTACGGCGACCAGGAGCCGGCCGACGTGCCGCCCGGCTGGAGCGACTGGCGTGCGACCGTCGACTACTCCACCTACTCGATGTGGGGCTACACGCTGAACGAGAACGGGCGGCTCCGCACCTATGGGCGGCCCTTCCGCGAGGATCCGCGCCTCTACCAGACCGACGTGCTGGCGCGGAAGGCCCAGTCGATCGTCGAGAGCCGCGCCGGCCGCGGCCCCTTCTTCATCTCGCTCAACCTCTTGGCCCCGCACCACGAGGGCCGCGGGATCCAGCGCCGCACCGGGCAGATCGTGCGCCCGGCGCCACGCCACCGTCACGCGGCGGTGGCGCTGCCGGCGCGCGGCGCCAGCTTCAACGAGCGCGACCTCTCCGACAAGCCGCGCTTCATCCAGCGCCGCGGGCGCAGGCTCGGGCGCGCCGCGCTGCGCCGCATCCAGCGTGTGGCGGTGCAGCGCCGGCGGGCGCTGCTGGCCGTGGACGACGCCCTGGCACGGGTGATCGGGACGCTGCGCCGAACCGGCGAGCTGGAGCGCACCTACGTGATCTTCACCTCGGACAACGGCTACCTCCAAGGCGAGCACGGGATCGGCTCCGGGAAGATGCTGCCCTACGACCCGTCGACGGCCGTGCCGCTGTTGATCCGCGGCCCGGGATTGCCCGCAGGGGCCGTGTCGGGCGAGCTGGTGGCGAACGTCGACTTGGCGCCGACGCTGCTCGAGCTGGCGGGCGCCTCGTCCGGCGCGCCGGTCGACGGACGATCGCTGATGCCCTTCGCTCGGCGGCCGGGCCTGCGCTCCCGGCGGCCCATCCTGCACGAGACCGGTGGCAGCCGCTGGATCGGCCGGTCCGGCCAGGACGAGGTCGGCGGCCGCGGGCTGCGGCGGGTGCTGACCTACCGAGCCGTGCGGCTGCCCGGCTGGCTCTACGTGCGCTACCGCGGCGGCGCGCGCGAGCTGTACGACCTGCGCCGCGATCCCGACCAGCTCCAGTCCGTGCACGCCGACCCGCGCTACCGGCGGACGCGCCGCGTGCTCGGCCGGGAGCTGAGGCGGCTGGTCCGGTGCAGCGGCGAGGAGTGCCGTCGGCCCGCCCCGCGGGTGCCGGGAAAGTCCACCAAGGACCCCTTGCAGCCGGGTCGCGCGGGATCGACACTCGAGTCATGAGAGGCCGGCGCATGACCCTCGCCGTCGTGTGCGCGGCCCTGGGCGCCGGGGGCGGCGCCGGGCCGGCCGAGGCGGCGCTGGAACGCGTGACGGTTCGTCAGGGCCCGCTCACATTCGACCCGTACGAGGTGCGCTTCACCACGCCGAGGACGCGCCAGGTGCGCTCGCCTCGACTGGACGGGTGGCTGGTGCGGATGCACGCCCGCGTGGTGGACCGGCGCGGGCGGCCGATGCCCGTGCGCCGCGTGATGCTCCATCACATCGTCTACAAGAACGCCTCCCGCTCCGACGAGGTGTGCGGCGGGAGCCAGAGCTTCTACGGCACGGGGGAGGAGAACGAGACGCTTCGCTTCCCGCCGGGATACGGCTACCGCGTCCGGCGGGGCGACCGCTGGAAGACGGGCTGGATGCTGATGAACCACCGCAGCCGCCGGCAGCGCGCGTTCATCGAGTACACGGCGTGGGTCGAGACCTCGAGGCGGATGCGGGCCGTGGTGCCCTACTGGGTCCGGGCCACCGCCTGCGCGCACCGGCGCGACCCGATCTTCACCGTCCCCGGCGGCGGTCCTCCCGGCTCGACCTACGAGAAGTCGGCAGCGTGGACAGTGCCCCGCACGGGGCGGCTCGTGGCCGGCGGCTCCCACCTCCACGGCGGAGCGAGGGAGCTGGTGCTGAGCCGGCCGTCGTGTGGGGATGCGCGGCTGATGGCCTCGCAACCCCGCTACGGGCTCCCGGACCACCCCTACTACAACGTCCTGCCGGTCCTTCACGAACCCGGCCCGTTCGCGACGAGCTGGATCACGAGCGCGGCGGGCATCCCGGTCGAACGTGGCGAGACCCTGCGCGTGAGCGCCCTGTACGACGGCGAGCGGCCGCACACCCGGGTGATGGGCATCTGGCACCTCTACCTGGACCCGGACCCCACCGCGCGGGCCGGGTGCGATCCGCCGCCGGCGGACGTGCTCAACGAGTTGCCCACTCGGCCTGGCCGCGCCGATCCACCGGCTGTGACCGTGCCGCTGACGGGGCTCGATGGCCGCGGCAGGGCGCGCACCATCCTGCGCCCGCCGGGGCCACTCGTTCGGGCCGGCCGGCGGGCGACGGTAAGGGTGGAGGCGCGCAGCTACCGCGTGCGCAACCTCTCGATCGCGCTGGGCGGGGTGGTGCGCTGGCGCTTCCGGACCGGCCGCGGCCTTCACGACGTGACCATGGCCAACGGCCCGGTCGGGTTCGCGAGCCGATGGATGGAGCCCGCGCAGACCTACACGCACCGCTTCGACACGCCGGGCACCTACCGGCTGTTCTGCTCCCTGCACCCGATCGACATGACACAGGTCGTTACGGTGAGACCGCGGTGATCGTTCCCCACATCGCCCTCGCCGTGCTAGCCGTCGCCGCGCCCGGCCACTCGGAGGTGTCCATCGTGGACAACGCCTTCCGGCCACGCACGCTCGCCGTAAGGCGCGGCCGCCCTGTCACCTGGCGGTGGCTGGGCCGGCGACGGCACGATGTTTGGTTCGACAGCGGCCCACCGCGCTGCCGGGCACGCCTGTCCGGCCGCTGCACGCGCCGCTTCGCCCGCGTCGGCACCTACGACTACTTCTGCACCTTCCACGGTTCGATGACCGGGCGGGTGCGGGTGCTGCGGCGCTAGCTCCGCGCGCCCGCCCTAGGTCCGCGCGCCCGCCCTAGGTCCGCGCGCCCGCCCTAGGTCCGCATCGCCGGGAAGAGCACCACTTCCCGGATCGAGCGGCGCCCGCTCAGGATCATCACGAGGCGGTCGATGCCGATGCCGATCCCTCCGGTGGGCGGCATGCCGTGCTCCAGGGCCTGGACGTAGTCCTCGTCGTAGGGCTGCGTCTCCTCGTCGCCCGCCGCCTCGTCGGTGCGCTGCTGCTCGAAGCGGGCCCGCTGCTCGTCCGGGTCGTTCAGCTCGGTGAACGCGTTCGCGAACTCCATGCCGCCCGCGAAGCACTCGAACCGCTCCACGAGCCCCGGCTCGGAGCGGTGGTCCTTGGCGAAGGGGGACAGCTCCTTCGGGTAGTCCAGGATGAAGGTGGGCGCCTGCAGGTCCGGCTCCACGTCCTTCGACAGCAGGCCGTCAACGCGCTTGGCCCAGGTTCCCTCCCCTGGCAGGTCGTCGCTCCGGATGTCGAGCCCGCTCTTCTCCTTGATGGCGTCGCGCAAGGTCAGGCGACGCCACGGCGGAGTGAAGTCGATCGGCCCCTCGTAGCCCACCTCCTGCGCCACGTGCGCGATCAGCTCTTCGAGCCGCGCGGCGATGTCCTCGTAGTCCGCATAGGCCTCGTACCACTCGAGCATCGTGAACTCGGGGTTGTGCTTGTGGGACACCCCCTCGTTGCGGAAGTCCTTCCCGATCTCGTACACGCGCTCGAGCCCGCCCACGATCAGTCGCTTCAGGTACAGCTCGTCCGCGATGCGCAGGTAGAGCTCGCGATCCAGCTCGTTGTGGTGGGTCACGAACGGCCGGGCCAGCGCACCGCCGTAAAGCGGCTGCAAAATCGGGGTTTCCACCTCCAGGAAACCGCGATCGTCGAGCCAGCGGCGGATGGCCCTGACGACCTTGGTCCGGAGGATGAACAACTCCCGCACCTCCGGATTCGCGACCAGGTCCACCTCCCGGTGCCGGTATCTCGTCTCTATGTCCTGGATTCCGTAGTACTCCTTGGGCACCTCCCTGAGGCTCTTCGCCAGCAGCTTCCACTCCCGCACGAGCAGGCTCAGCTCACCGCGTCGGGACTTGAAGGCCGTGCCGTCCACGCCGATCAGGTCGCCGATGTCCAGTGAAGTCAGCAGGTCGAAGGATTCGCCCCCCAGGACATCGCGCTTGGCGTGGAGCTGGAGCTTGCCGCTGCGATCGACCAGGTCTAGGAAGGCGGCGCCACCGTGGCCACGACGGGCGGCCAGGCGGCCGGCGAGCCGATAAGCCGAGTCGGTCTCCTCCCCGGCCGCTAGGCCGTCATGGGCGGCGTGTACCTCGGCGATCGGCACGACGCCGTCGAACTCGTGCGGAAAGGGGTCGATCCCCTGCTCGCGCAGGCGCTCGAGCTTCGCCCGGCGGTCGTCCACGGCGCGGAACGCTACTCAGCGCTCGATCTTGGTGATCTTCAGCTTGCGAGCCGGGCCCCGCGGGACGGGGACCGTGACGGTCTCTCCCCGCTTGTGGCCGATCAGCGCGCGGCCGACCGGCGACTCGTTCGAGAGCCTGCTCTCGGCCGGGTTCGCCTCGGCCGAGCCGACGATCCTGAACTTCGTGGACTTGTCGGTCTTCTGGTCCTTGACGTGGACCGTCACGCCGACGTTCACCACATCCGTGTCGACTTCCTTCTCGTCGATCACGCGCGCGTTGCGAAGCTTCTCCTCGAGGTCGGCGATCTGCTTCTCGAGCATCGCCTGCTCGTTCTTCGCGTCGTCGTACTCGGAGTTCTCGGCGATGTCGCCGAACTCGCGGGCCTCCTTGATGCGCTCGGCAACCTCGCGCCGGCGATCGCCGCGCAGGTACTCGATCCTGGACTTCAGCTCCTCCAGGCCCTGTGGGGTGAGGACGGTGTCTCGTGCCATAAGAAAACCCTCCGTAAGGCGGACCTACGGCCGGAGGGACGGAGCAGTGTAGCAACGCCCGCTTAGGCCGCAACGGCCATTTCGCGCCCGGTGAGCACTGCCAGGGCGGCACGCGCGTGAGCCGTGGTGGGGGCCGTCACGAGCGGCTCCCGCTGTCGCTTGCTGAGGCCGAGCGTTTCGGCATACCAGGGATAGAACTTCCGCAAGTAGCGGCCGGCGCGCTCGGTCCCCAGGTGGTCCTCGGCACTCGCTATGACCCACTCGAGCTCCCCCGTGACCTCTTCGATCGAGGGCTGCCCTTCGTAGCGGCCGAGGAGGCGCGCGAAGCGCCAGGGGTTGCCGAGCGAGCCGCGGGCGAGCATGACCGCCGTGGCCTCGCTCTGCTCGAATGCTTGGAGCGTCCTCTCTTCGTCGGCCAGGCCTCCGGACAGAACTACGGGCAATGACAGGGCGGCTGCGAGGTCGCGCGCCAGGCCGTAGTCGGGCTTTCCCGTGTGCTGCTGGCTCGCGTGCCTGGGGTGGAAGGCGATGCCCGCGATTCCGGCTTCGCTCGCGAGGCGATGGGCGAGGTCGACGCCGGCGCGGTCGCCGGGGCGGTTGCCCGGCCGCAGCTTGACCGTCACCGGCAGGCCGCTGCCCTCCTTCGCCGCCCTGGCGATCGCCACCGCCTTGGCCGGATCGTCGAGCAGGGCGGCGCCGGCGCCCGTCTTGCAGACCTTGCGGACGGGGCAGCCCATGTTGAGGTCGATCAGGTCGGCGCCGGCGTCGGCCACCAACGCGGCGGCCTCGCGCATCACCGCGGCGTCGTGCCCGAAGAGCTGGATTGCGACGGGGTGCTCGTCCGGATGGATCCGGAGGAATTCGCGAAGCGTGCGCTCGTTTCCGTGCGCCAGCCCGAAGCTCGAGACCATCTCGGAGACCACCAGCCCCGCCCCGAAGCGCCGCGCCTGAAGCCGCACGAACCAGTTGCCGATACCGGCGAGAGGGGCCAGTACGAGGCGGTTCTCGATGGTGCGCCCGCCGAGCGTCCAGGGGCTGGACAGGGAGGGTCTGCCCGAGGAGGTCACGCCGCCAGGGTAGCCGTGGCCAGCAGGCGACGCACGTCCCGAGCCAGGTCCTCGGCCGCCTCCTCGAGCTGCCTGTGGGTCACGGCGACGCACCGCCACCCGGCGGCCTGCAGGATGCGGCTCTTCTCGCGGTCGCGCTCGAAGGCCGCCCTGGTCCGGTGGAACTCCCAGCTGTCCACCTCGATGACCACCCTCTGCTCCCGCCACACGCAGTCGACCTCGAGGCCCTCGACGTAGACGTTGGTCTCCGGCCGCGGCAGGCCCCACCTCTCGGCAAAGGCAAGGAAGAACTCCTCCAGATCGCTCTTCGTGTGGCTCGCGCCCTCGTTGCGTCTCCGGAGCGCCGCTCGTACGTTCCCGGTGCCCGGGCGCCCGGGATAGCGATCAAGGAGATCGTGGAGGCTGAGCTCGTCCCAGAGGCGGTTGATCTCCGCTTCGTTGATGGCCCTTTCGACCTGTCTCTGGTCGGAGTTGGCGGCGAGATCGAAGATGGTCCTCGGGACCGTGGTGATGGGGATGCCGTCGTGGATGGTGATCTCGTCGGCGGCGAGGGTTGAGCGGTGGAAGCGGATGCCTGGCTTGGGCCGCCGCCTGTCGGCCACCGTCACGTCGATGCTTCCCCAGGCTCCGCACAGGCCCCAATGTGCCCCCGCATTTTGATGGCTCAGGACAGCTCCCGGTCCTCCGGCGAGTACCGCCGCCATCCACCTCATCTCCCTCGTTGCCTGTCTGTGACCCAGGGCGTAAACGGCGCGGTAAAGGGGGAGCAGCCGCCCGAGGCGCAGCTTGTGATCGATCCAGTCCGGACCGACGATGATCAGGAGCTGCCACCGGGCAACCACTCCGTGCTGGCGCTCCGCAAGCGTCGCGACCGCTCCGGCCAGATCACGCGAGGAACGTTTGCCGTCTATTTGGCGGTCAATGTTCCCCGCGTCAGCCATGGGGCCCAGGTTGGCGGGCTGGGCGTTGCGGGTGGGTTCGGAGCGTTACGGCTTAGGGACGGTTTCGTTCCCAGATCAGCTTCAGGCCCGTGAGCGTCAGGAGGTCGTCGACCTCGTCGACCTGTTCGCAGAAGGGGACGATTGCGGTTGCGAAGCCGCCTGTTGCTATTGCGGTCGCCTCTTCTCGCAGCTCCTCGCGCAAACGGCCCAGGATTCCGTCGACCTGGCCGGCGAAGCCGTAGACGACTCCGGCCTGGATCGCCTCCTGGGTCCCCTTTCCGATCGCGTGGCGCGGCTCTTCGATGTCCACTCGGGGCAGCCGGGCGGCTCGGGCCGCCAGGGCCTCCAGCGAGATCTCGATCCCCGGTGCGATCACGCCGCCCAGGTACTCGCCGGCGCTCGAGACCACGTCGAAGTTGATGGCGGTCCCGAAGTCGACCGCGATGCAGGCGCCGCCCACCCGGTCGTAGGCGGCCACGGCGTTGACCAGCCGGTCGGCGCCCAGCTCCTGCGGGGTGTCGATCCGGATCGGCATCCCGGTCTTCAGCGACGGGCCCACCAGCGCCCCGTTGCCGTCCAGGTAGCGCTCCATCAGCAGCTCGTACTCGTGTGCCAGCGTGGGGACCACCGAGGACACGATCGCCGCGTCCACGTCGCGCAGCCGCAGGTCGCGCAGATCGAGCAGCGTGGCCACCCGCGTCGCGAGCTCGTCGGCGGTCGCGAAGCGGACCGTCGCGAAGCGCCAGTGCTCCACGAGCTGGTCGTCGCGGAACATGCCGAGATGGGTCTGGGTGTTGCCGACGTCGATGGCGAGCAGCACGGCCCGGCGATTATGGCTGCAGCGGAGCACCCATCGCGTGGAATCCGCCGTCCACGTGCACGATCTCTCCCGTGATCCGGCGGGAGAGATCCGACAGGAGGAACAGCACCACGTCGGCGACGGGGGCAGGATCGCTCGTGTCCCATCCGAGCGGGGCCTGAGAGCCCCACATCCCTGCCAGCCCGTCGAAGCCCGGAATGCCGCCGGCGGCGGGGGTCTCGATCGGGCCGGCGGAGACCAGATTCACCCGGATGCCGGAAGCCCCAAGGTCGCGGGCCAGATACCGGGAGACCGACTCCAATGCGGCCTTCGCCACACCCATCCAGTCATAGACGGGCCAGGCAACGGAGGCATCGAAATCCATGCCCACAAAGGACCCCCCTTCCTTGCCCATCAACGGAGCCAAAGCCTCGGCCAGGGCTTTGAAGGAATAGGCCGATGTGCGGAAGGCGAGCTCGGCCGACTCCGGGGGTGCGGTCATGAAGTTGCCCCCGAGGGAATCGCCGGGGGCGAACGCGATGGCGTGCAAGACGCCGTCAAGGCGGCCCAGGGACGAGGGCAACGAAGCGAGGTCGTCTGGCGAGTTCACGTCGAGCTCGAGGACCTCGGGTGGATCCGGCAACCGCGCCGCCGCCCTCTCCGTCATCCGCCGCGTCCTCCCGAACCCGGTCAGCACGATCTCGGCCCCCTCCTGCTGGGCCCGTTCCGCGACCGCGTAGGCGATCGAGCCACGGGTCAGGACGCCCGTGATCAGCAGCTTCTTGCCGTCAAGCAACATGCGTCGAGGGCCGAAGCCTCGCACGCAAAGCTCTGAGGAACTCCATCGCCGCGCGCCGGTGACCCTCGGCCGAGGGGTGGAACCCGTCGGCGCCGTACGTCGAGCGGTCCGTGGCGGCGGGGTGGTCGAAGCCCTCCAGCAGGGCCACTCCGTGGCGGCGGGCCACCGCCCGGCAGGCCGCGTTGAACTTCCGCATCCCCTTCTCCACTCGCGCGCGTGTGCGCGGGCGCAGGTCGAGGAACAGCGAGATGTCGGGGTATGTGGCCGTGACCACCTGGGCGTCCGGCGCCTCGCGGCGCAGCCGCTCGAACATTCGCGAGAGCCGCCGGGCGTACTCGTCGGCGTCGGGTCGCACGGACTCGAGCACGTCGTTGGCGCCGCAGACGATGGTCACGACGTCGGGACCCATCCCGAGCGCTTGCTCGAGCTGGTTCAGCTCCACGTCCTTGCTCGTGGCGCCCACCCACGCCAGGTTCTCGTAGCGGGTGGCGGGGCCGAGCGCCCGCGCCACCTCGTCCGCCCAGCGCGGCTCGCCGGGGACAAGCCCCGCGGTGAAGGAGTCGCCGAGAGCGGCGTAGACGGTCACAGCGGGATGTTCCCCCCGTTGTTCCCGTACAGGCCCGCGTGCGACAGCGAGCCGATGGCAGCCGCCAGCCGGCGCCGCGTCTCGTTCGGCTCGACCAGCTCGTCGACGAACCCCTCCCGGGCTGCGACGGCGGCCGAGACGTGCTCGTCCGCGTAGAGGTCGGCGAGCCGATCGCGCTCCGCGTCAGGATCGGAAGCCTCCGCCAGCGCACGCTTGTGCACGATCCCCACCGCCTGCTTCGAGCCCATGATCCCTATCTCGGCATCTGGCCACGCGAGCGAGAGGTCCGCGCCCAGGTCCTTCGAGTTCATGCAGATGTAGGCGCCGCCGTAGGCCTTGCGCAGCACCACCGTGACCTTCGGCACCACGGCCTCGGCGAACGCATGGAGCAGCTTCGCCCCATGGCGGATCACGCCGGCCTGTTCCTGCTTGGTGCCGGGCAGGAAGCCGGGCGTGTCGACCAGCACCACGAGCGGCACCCCGAACGCGTTGCAGGTCCGCACGAAGCGCGAGGCCTTCTGCGCGGCGGCGGCGTCGATCACGCCGCCCAGGTACCACGGCTGGTTCGCGATCACGCCAACCGGCCGGCCCTCGATCCGCACGAACGCGGTCACCATGTTGCGCGCCCAGCGCTCGGACACCTCGAGCAGGTCACCGCCGTCCACGAGCGTCCCGATCACAGCGCGAATGTCGTACACCTTGCGCGCGGCCTCGGGCACCACCGCACCGGGGTCGAGCGGCCGCACCGCGTGGGGTGGCCCGATCGGAGGCGCCTCGCCGGCGTGCTGGGGGAGGAACGAGAGCAGGTCGCGCACGGTCTGGATCGCCGCGAGGTCGTCGGCGGCCACGAACTGCGACACGCCGTTGTGCGAGTGCACCCCCGGGCCGCCGAGCCCTGCGGCGTCCACGTCCTCGCCCATCACCTCGCGGACCACGCCCGGCCCGGTGAGGAACATGGCCGAGCCCTCGGTCATCACTACGAAGTCGGTCAGGGCCGGCGAGTAGGAGCCGCCGCCCGCCGAAACTCCGCTGATCACGGAGATCTGCGGAACCTTCCCGGACAGCCGGACGTTGTGGCGGAAGATGCGGCCGTAGCCGGCGAGCGCGGCGATGCCGTCATCCATGCGCGCGCCGCCCGAGGCCACGAAGCCGACCACCGGCGCCGCTGCGCGCTCGGCCAGCTCCATCACCCGCACGATCGTGTCGGCGTGTGCCTCGCCGAGCGACCCGCCCGCGAAGCTCTGGTCCTGCGCGTAGCAGTACACCGGCCGGCCCGCGATGGTGCCCGCCGCGCCGACCACGCCGTCGCCCTCCTGCATCCGCTTCGACTCCCGCCGGGGCAGGACCGTGGAGCGGATCACGTGCAGGGAGCCCGGGTCGCACAGGGCCTCGAGCCGCCCGTACGCGTCCAGCGTACGTGGCTGCGGCTCCTCGACGACGGCGACGCCACGCGGGCGGCCATCAGTCCGTTCAGCGAGAGCGCTCATTTGGCCTCCAGGCAGAGCACGGCGTTGTGCCCGCCGAATCCGAATGCGTTCGAGATGCCGATCGCGCGTCCGTTCGCGGCGGCCAGCGGACGTGCCTCGTTGGGGACGTAGTCCAGGTCGAGCCCCTCGTCGGGCTCCTCGTAGTTCAGGGTCGGGGGCGCGATGCGGTCGCGCAGCGCCAGCAGCGTCGCGATCGCCTCCACAGCCCCGGCAGCGCCGAGCAGGTGGCCGATCGCCGACTTCGTCGAGCTGACGGGCACCTGGCCGGCCCTCTCCCCGAGGACGGCCTTGAGGGCGTTCGTCTCGGAGCGGTCGTTCAGCGGCGTCGAGGTGCCGTGCGCGTTCACGTAGACCACGTCGTCCACCTCAACGCCCGCGTCCTTCAGCGCCAGCTCGATCGCCTTCGCCGCGCCCCGGCCGGTCGGCTCGGGCGCGGTCAGGTGGTGGGCGTCCGAGGTCGAGGCATAGCCGCGCACGTAGCCCAGGATCCGGGCGCCGCGCGCGCGAGCGGCCTCCTCGTCCTCCAGCACGAGGATGCCGGCTCCCTCGCCCATCACGAAGCCGTCGCGGCGGCGGTCGAACGGGCGTGAGATGCCGCTGTCGGACAGGGCGTCCATCTTCGTGAACGCCGCGGTGGCGAGCGGCGTGATCGCCGCCTCGCTGCCACCGGTCACGACCACGTCGGCGTCGCCGTAGCGGATCAGCCGCTCGGCCATGCCGATCGCGTGGGCGCCCGCCGCGCAGGCGGACACGGTGCCGAACGACTGGCCGCGCAGGTCGTGCTTCATCGCCACCACGCCGGAGGCCGCGTTGGCCATCAGCAGCGGGATCGACAGCGGGGAGATGCGCTCGGCGCCCTCGTCCCGCATCACGATGTGCTGGCTCTCGAGCGTCCCGATCCCGCCGATGCCGGTGCCGATCACGCAGGCGGCACGGTCGGGATCGCCGGGCGGGCCGTCCTCCCAGCCCGCGTCCTCGAGCGCCTCCTTTGTGGCGGCCAGCGCGAGCTGGGTGAAGCGGTCCGCGCGGCGCACCTCCTTTATCGAGAGGTGCTCCTTGGGCTCGAACTCGCTCGCCCGCCCGTAGCCGTCCTCGATGCCGGAGCGGCCCGCGCTCCAGCGCTCGTGCAGGGCCCGCGCGCCGACCCCGAGGGGCGAGACTGCGCCAACACCGGTGATGGCGACGGTCCGCGTCATCCCAGCTTCGACATCACCAAGTCGACGGCCTGCCGGACGGTCTTCACGCCCTCCATGTCCTCGCCCTTGAGCTGCACGCCGTACTCGTCCTCCACGATCTGCGCCAGCTCGACGAGGTCGAGGGAATCCACGTCCATGGACTCGAACTCGGCGTCGGGGTTGATCTGGTCGGGCTCGGCGCCGAACTCCTCGAGCGCCTTGAACACCCGCTGCTCGATCTCCTCACGTGTGACAGTCGTAGACACTGATTGCCTCCTTGGTTGCTTAAGCGGTCAGTCCACCATCGACGGTCAGGCACACGCCGGTCACATACCCGGCGTCCTGCGAGACGAGGAAGCGCACGCATGCGGCCACCTCGTCCGGCGTGCCCGGCCGGCGGGCCGGCACGAGCTGCAGGAGCCCGTCGCCGATGTCCTCGGTCATGTCCGTCTCGATCAGGCCGGGAGCGACCGCGTTCACGGTCACGCCCCGGCGCGCCACCTCAGCGGCGACGGTCTTCGTCATGGCCACGAGCCCGGCCTTCGAGGCGGCGTAGTTCGCCTGCCCCGGGTTGGCCCGCTCGGCGCCGACGATCGAGGCGATGTTCACGACCCGGCCGAAGCGCCCCCGGATCATCGGCCGCAGCGCGCGGCGGGTGAGCCGGAAGGCGGCCGACAGGTTCGTGTCGATCACCTTCTGCCAGTCGTCGTCGTCGATCTGCGGGGAGAGGCCGTCGGCCCGCACGCCGGCATTGTTCACCAGCACGAGCACCGGACCGAGCTCGTCCTCGAGTCTCTTGAAGAGCGCGTCGGCGGCATCCGCGTCGGAGATGTCGGCCTGAACGGCGACCGCGCGGCCGCCGGCGTCGACGATCTCCTTCACGACCGCCTCGGCGCTGTCGGCGTCGCTGCGGTAGTTCACGCCCACGGGCCAGCCCTCCGAGGCGAGCGCCTTGGCGATCGCGGCGCCGATTCCGCGCGAGGCGCCGGTGACGAGGGCGCATCCGTCTGGGCGGCCGTTCATGCCCCCCATTGGATCACCCCCGCGCCCCAGGTGAAGCCCGCCCCGAAGGCGGCCAGCACCACGTTCATGCCGGGAGCGAGCATCCCGCGCTCGCGCGCGTCGGCGAGCGCGATCGGAAGCGTCCCGGACGAGGTGTTGCCGAAGCGATCGATGCAGTCGATCACGCGGTCGCTCTCGATCCCGAGCCGCTCGCCGACGGCGGCGAGGATGCGCGCGTTGGCCTGGTGGAAGCAGAACAGGCCGATGTCGTCGAGCTCGAGCCCGGCGCGCTCGACCGCCTCGAGCGTCGACTCCGACAGCCGGTGGACCGCGGCCTTGAAGGTGTCATGGCCCTGCATGTGGATGATCTGGTCGGCGCGGGCGGCCCGGATGGCGTGGGCGCCGTCGCCGTCGGAGTGCAGGGCGATGTGGCCGATCAGCCCGGGCCCGCCGTTCGCCGGGCCGACCACGCTGGCGCCCGCGCCGTCGGCGAACAGCGCGGCCGTGCCGCGGTCGCTCGGGTCGGTGAAGCGGCTCAGCACGTCGGCACCGATCACGAGGATGTTGTCGCAGCGCCCGCACTCGACTTGGGCGGCGGCCAGCGACAGGGCCGACAGGTAGCCCGTGCAGGCGGCGCCCACGTCCATGGCCCCGGCGCTATACGCGCCGAGCTCGCGAGCCACCAGCGGTGCGGCGTTCGGGAGCACCTCGTCGGGGGCGACCGTGGCCAGCAGCACCAGATCGAGGTCGGCGGGGTCGACCCCGGCCTCGTCGAGCGCCGCCCGGCCGGCGGCCGTGGCGAGCGTGGCGAGCGTCTCGCCCTCGCTCACGTGGCGCCGCTCTCGCACGCCGGTGCGGTGAACGATCCACTGCTCCGTCACGCCCGCGCCGGCGGCCACGGTCTCGTTGGTGACCACGTTGTCAGGGACCGCCATCGCCACGGAGGCGAGCGCGGCCGCGCGCGGCCGGCGCCCCTCCCAGGAGGGCGCGACCGGGCGGTCGAGAAGCTGCGTCCGGCTATGCATTTGCCGCCTCCATCGCCAGGGGGGCCTCGGCCTCGACGCCGTCGAGCGACTTGCGCACGAGGTTGGTCAGGACCCGGCCGGGCCCCGTCTCGACAAACCGGGTCGCGCCCATGTCGTGCAGGGCGGTCATCACGTCCGTCCAGCGAACCGGATGGGTGATTGCCTGCACGAGCTGCTCCCGCACCTCGGTGAACGGGGCGGCGGTGACGCACGACAGCACGGGCACGCTCGGTTCGCGCACCTCGACCCGCTCGGCGAGCTGCCGGAAGGGCTCGACCGCGGGCTCCATCAAGGGAGAGTGGAACGCGCCCGCCACCGGCAGGCGCTTGGCGCGCACCTTGCGCTCGCCGAGCAGGCGCTCGGCGTCGTCGAGCGCGGCGAGCGAGCCCGACAGGACGAGCTGGTCGGGGGCGTTGTCGTTCGCGATCGAGAGCCCCGTCTCGGCGGCCACCTCCTCCACGGGCGCGCGCTCGCGCGCGCGCACGGCGAGCATTCCGCCGTCGCCGGTCTCCTCGGCGGCCTCCTGCATGAGGCGTCCGCGGGCGGCCACGAGCCGCAGGCCGTCCTCGGGGTCAAGCGCCCCGGCGGCCACCAGCGCCGAGATCTCGCCCAGCGAGTGGCCCGCCATGAGCGCCGGGTCGTAACGGTCCTTCAGCACCTCGTAGCCCGCCAGCGCGGCGCAGAAGATGGCGGGCTGGGCCCAGCGCGTGCCGTCGCCGGCGCGCTCGAACAGGTCGTCCGAGACCTCGGCGCGCGCGAGCTCGAGCAGGTCGGGGCGGTGGCGCTCGACCTGGTCGCGCATGTCCGCGGTCTGGCTTCCCTGGCCGGGGAAGAGCATGGCGAGATGTCCGAAGCGAGCCATGTATTGACACTTTCGCGGTCGGAGGCCGAAAGTCACACGGAGAGACGGTGTTCCCCCCGGTCGGGGGGTCAGGGCACCCTAGACAGTCAGGCCTAGCCGCTCGGCGCGCTGAACCGCCTCGGCCCGGTTGCGCACGTTCAGCTTGCGGTAGAGCGCGCTGGTGTGCTCCTTCACGGTGTGCGGAGAGAGGAACAGCCGTTCGGCGATCTCCTTGTTGGTGGCGCCCGAGGCCATCAGCGAGAGGACCTCGCGCTCGCGCTCGGACAGCGGCGCCGCGGGCTGCTCGGCGCGCGGCGCGAACACCGTCATGCCCTTCCCCACCATCCGCACGGCCATCGCCACGTCGTGGGCCGACCAATCCTTCGACACAAACCCCGATGCGCCCGCGGCCTTCGCGGCCTGCGGCGAGATCCATCCCGCCCCCGAGATGAGCAGCACGCGCGTGCGGGGCGAGTCGCGCCGGATCGCCTCGCACAGCTCGGCGCCGGACTCCTCCCCGAGGAACAGGTCCACGAGCGCCACGTGCGGCTCGTAACGCCGCGCCATGTCGAGCGCTTCCTCCACGGTCGATGCGGTCAGGCAGCGCTCCACCCAGGGCTGCTCGGTGAGCAGCAGGCGGAAGCCCCAGTGCACCACGTCGTGGTCGTCCACGACGAGCACGCGCAGGTTGCGCTCGGGACTCACTCCCCCTCCTCCTCGCCGGTGGGCACCACGAGGCGCACGCGCCACTGCGAGCTGTCGGGCCCCTCCGGCCCGAACTCGAGCAGCGCGCCGCGTCCGAGCGCCTCGGCCGCCGCCAGTCGCAGTCCCATCCCGGCGCCGCGCGAGGGGCGGCGCTGCGCGTCGGCCCCGTCGTTTCGCACCTCCAGGACGAAGGTGCCGTCGGTGCCGCCCACGCGCACGCGCACGCTGGTGGGGTCGGCGTGCTTGTCGGCGTTGCGGAGCGCCTCGGCGAGCACGGACTGGGCGAGCGCCTCCACGTCGTCGGGCACCTCGACGCCGGGCTCCCACTCGAGCTCCAGCGGCAGCTCCTTGTAGTGGCGCCCCAGCCGGTCGAGCTCCTCGCGCAGCGTGGCGCCCGTGTCGAGGCTGGGCGGCGCGAGTGGCCGGGCGAGCGCGTCGCGCAGGTCCGTCAGCGCGGCCTGCATCTCCGCCGCACAGCGGCGGCGCACCTCCTCGCTCAGCTCACCCTCGGAACCCAGCACGAGCGAGACGCCGAACAGCCGCTGCACGACGCGCTCGTGGATCTCGCGCGCGAGATCGATGCGGGCCTGCAGCAGGCGGGTGCGGCCCTGCTGGCTGGTGGCGATGCGGACGCTCGCCGCGAGGGCCGCGGTCTTCCCGAGCGTCCACATCGTGTGGCGCTCCTCCTCGGACAGCGTGAAGCTGCCGCCGCCGCGGTCGGCGAAGACCACCCCGAGCCAGCGCCCGCCGGCCGAGACGGGCGTGCAGGTGAGCGTCTCCACGCCGCCGAAGCGCGCGTAGCGCTCCGGCACCCAGCGCTCGAGCTCGCCGGTCACATCCACGACGCGGTCCTCCGAGAGCGCCACCTGGGCAATCGGCGTCTCCTCCAGCGTGCCGTAGATGTCCTCGAGGCTGCCCGGCTCGATGCCGTGGCTCCCGACCGGCACGACGAGCTGGCGCGCCTCGTCGTAGAGCAGCAGGCTGGCGCGCTCCATGCTCGCCGTGCGGCACACGGCCGCGCAGAGGCGGTCGTAGAACCCGCGCCCGCCGGGGGCGGGGTCTCGGTCGAGCTCGGCGAAGAGCTCGACGATCACGTCGAGCGCGTCCGTGCGCGCCGGGATCGCCATCGCTCTGTGTTGTACCCCTTAGTGCGGCTGCAGCGACAGCCGGAGCGCCTGCTCGGAGTTGAGCGAGACCGAGCGCTCGTAGCCGCAGGAGAGGCAGCGGCAGACCGCCTCGGCCTCGAAATCGCCTATCAGGAGCGACCAATCGACCTCACCGGAGAGGCAGGCGCGGCAGGCGAGCGCGGCCGCCACCAGGGCAGGGTCGTCGTCACCTCTGAAGGTCGCGAGCTCCTCCATCCGAACCAGAGTCCCCCGCTGGGTCATCCGGCTCAACCTCGCGCCCCCACGAACCCCCCGCGTGGGGGGTCACGCGCTGGTCTGCCACGTCCGCCAGGAGCTCGCGCAGCGGTGGACCGCCGGGCAGCGCGAGCTCCGGATCCAGCTCGAGCAGGGGCTCGAGCACAAAGCGCCTGGTCCCCACCTCGGGGTGCGGGAGCGTGAGGCGCTCCGAGCGATGCTCGAGCTCGCCCAGCAGCAGCACGTCCACGTCGATCGGACGCGGGCCGTGGCGGACGCCCCCGGGTACGCGACCCAGCTCGCGCTCGACCCGCTTGCAGGCGTCGAGCAGCTCCTCGGGTCCGAGCGCGGTGCGGATCCGCAGGCACGCGTTCAGGAAGTCGGGCTGGTCGGTCACCACCCCCTGCGGGGCCGTCTCGTAGACCGAGGAGGAGGCCAGCACCTCGATCCCGTGTGTCTCGAGCGCCTCGCGGGCGGCGCGCAGGTTGGCGAGCCGGTCACCCTCGTTGGAGCCCAGGCCCAGGTAGCCGGTGTTCAGGTCTCTTTCCAGACCTCGACAGACACCTCGTCGACCGGCAGCGGGATCGGCGGCTCCGGCTTCGCGGCCTTCACGCGCACCGACTCGGCGCCGAAGCGGTCGATCAGGCGGTCGGCGACGGCGGTGCAGAGTCGCTCGAGCGTCTTGTACGAGCGCTCCTGGGCGGCCAGCGCGACCTGCTCGCAGACCTCGCCGTAGTCGACCGTGTCCTCGAGCCGGTCGGTCACGGTCGCGTCGCACTCGTCGACCTCGAACGCCACGTCGAACACCAGCCGCTGCCCGATTTCGCGCTCGGCGTCGCTGACCCCGTGGCGGGTGTAGAGCGAGAGTCCGCTGATCTCGATCGTCACCGCCGGGGAGGCGGCGTGGCGGTCCTCGTCGAGGGCGTCCTCGCCCAGATCGTCCTCGAACTCGTCGTCGGGATCTCGCTCCCACGTCGTCATGGCGCGACCGTAGCAGCGGCCACACGCAGGGCATCCGCCACCTGGGCGACATCGTGCACGCGGAACACGCTCGCCCCGCGCTCCAAGGCCAGGACGTTCGTAGCGATCGTCCCGGGCAGCCGCTCGTCCTCCGCCCTGCCGCCCGTCAGCTTGCCGAGAAAGCTCTTGCGTGAGGTGCCCACCACCACCGGGCGGCCGATCGCGACGATCTCGTCGAGACGGCGGAGCAGCTCGAGGTTGTGCTCGACGGTCTTGCCGAAGCCGATGCCCGGGTCGAGCCAGACGCGCTCCTCGGGGACGCCCTCGCCGGTGGCGAACGCGAGCCGCTCCTCCAGGAAGGCCTTGACCTCTCCGACCACGTCCTCGTAGCGCGGGTCCGCCTGCATGGTGCGCGGCTCGCCCAGCATGTGCATGAGGCAGCACTGCACGCCCTCGCTCGCCACGAGGCCCGCCATCTCAGGGGCAAAGCGGAACGCGGAGACGTCGTTGACGACCGTGGCCCCGGCGCGGATGGCGGCGCGGGCCACCCCGAGCTTCGTGGTGTCGATCGACACCCGGCCGCCCGCCGCGGCGAGGCCCTCCACGACCGGGAGCACGCGCTCGAGCTCCTCCTCCTCGGGAACCGGCTCGGCGCCGGGCCGGGTGGACTCGCCGCCCACGTCGAGGATGCCGGCGCCGTCCTCGCGCAGGCGCAGCCCGTGCTCGACCGCCGCCCGCGGATCGAGGAAGAGCCCGCCGTCCGAGAAGGAGTCGGGCGTCACGTTGACCACGCCCATGACGGTGAACGCGAGCACCGCCGAAGTATGTCCGTCAGGCGTCAGGAGCCGGGCATTCCCGGCTCCTGACGAGATCGCCTGGAGGATGCGCAGGTTCATGAGCGCCGGATTGCCCTCGATCATGGAACACCGACCTTGAGCGGGCGGGCGGGAACCTCACTCGCATTCCGGTTGTACAGCGAGAGAGCCCGCGAGAGGAGACACGATGACCCTGCGACTTACCCTGCTCGCCGCAATCGCCGCCGCCTTGGCGCTCCCGGCCTCCGCAAGCGCCGGCGGGTGGGCGACGGTGGGACTCGAGCCGCCGCCGGAAGGCATGGAGGCGGGTCAGCCATGGCGGGTCGACCTGACGATCCTGCAGCACGGCGTCACGCCGCTCGAGGGCGTGCAGCCGCGCGTGATCGTCGCGCGCGAAGACGGGAGCGCGCGGAGCAGCTTCCCGGCGCGGGCGACCGGAAAGCCGGGCGTCTACCGGGCGACCGTGGTCTTCGAGTCGGCCGGCGAGTGGGCGCTCGTCGTGGACGACGGGTTCAGGGGGCGGCACAGCTTCCAGGCGGTGCGGGTCGTGGCCGGCGGCAAGGGCCGCTCGACCGAGGCCGTCGCGCTCGCGAACGCGTCCGCCGCGGCGCCGCCCCCCGGCGCGAGCGGCGGTGACGACGGTCCCGACTGGCTGCTCGCCGCCCTGGGCGCGGCCGTGGCGGCGCTCGCCGCGGGCGGCGGCACGGCGCTCCTGAAGCGCCGCCGCGGCGGGCCCGGCCCCGCGGTGGGCGCGTGAGCTTCGTCCGCCGGCACGCTGTGCCGCTCGCGGCCGGCGTGGCGGCGGCGACCGCCGCGTTCGCGATCGTCGCGCTGACCACCGGCGACGGCGCCGAGCGGCGGGCGGTCGCAAACCCGGACGGCCTGGCGATCTTCAGCAGCATGGGCTGCGGCGGCTGCCACGAGCTGGCCGCCGCGAACTCGAGCGGGCCGATCGGGCCGAACCTCGACGAGAGGCTGCCGAGCCACACGCGCGAGTCGCTCAGGGCCGCGATCCTCTCGCCGCCGCCGGCGGCGATGATGCCGCAGGACTTCGGCGAGCGCATGAGCGACGCGGAGCTCGAGGCGCTGATCGGCTTCCTGCTCGCATCGCGCTGAGCCGCAAACCGGCATCATCGCCGAAGTGACGAATCCAAACCGTGCGCACCCGGCCAAGCCGGGTGCTTCCGGCCCCCGCTTCGCGGCGATCGTGTTCGACAACGACGGGCTCCTGCTCGACACCGAGGAGGCCTGGACGCGTGCGGAGGAGGCCCTTTTCGCGCGCCACGGCAGGATCTTCACGATCGAGCACAAGCGGGAGCTGATCGGCACCTCGCCCACCACGAGCGCGGCCAAGCTCGAGGTGATGCTCGACATGCCGGGGCAGGGCGGCGCCCTGATGGAGGAGCTGCACGACCAGGTGATGGAGGAGGCGCTCGCCGGCGTCCCGGCGCGGCCAGGCGCGCTGGAGCTGGTCGAGGCGGTGCGGTCGGCGGGCGTGCCGGTGGGGGTCGCGTCGAACTCCGCTCGCGCCTTCGTCGATCGGGTGCTGTCCGTCGCGGGCCTGCTCGACGGGCACTTCGACGTGGTTGTCACCGCCGACGACGTGGAGAACCCGAAGCCCGCGCCGGACCTCTACCTCGCCGCCTGCGCGGCCCTGGGCGCGGAGCCGGGGCTCTCCGCGGCGCTGGAGGACTCGGCCGTCGGCGCCGCGGCCGCTGTGGCGGCGGGCATGTACGTGGTGGCCGTGCCCTACTTCCCGGACATGCCGATCGAGGGAGCGTCGCTCACGGCGGAGTCGCTGGCCGACCCGCGCGTGGCGGCGGCGCTCGGGGTGGAGGCCTAGGCCGGCTCGGGCTTCTCGGGCGGCGGCTCGCCGCGCATCTCGGCCGCGCCGCCGGCCAGCCCGGGACGCGGGAGCGGCTTCGGCGCCCGCTCGGGCTTGCGCTCGGGCGCCTCCGGGGCGGGCGGCGGCGGGGGCAGCACGGGCTGCTCCTCCTGGCCGAACACCTCTTCCTCGGACTTGCCTTCGAGCAGCTCGATGAACTGCTCGCGCTCGATCGTCTCGCGGCGCAGCAGGATCTCGGAGGTGAGGTCGAGCTTCTCGCGGTGCTGCTCGAGGATCTCGCGCGCGAGCTGGTGGGCCTCCTCGACGATGCGGCGGATCTCGTCGTCGATCTCGCGGGCGATCTCGTCGGAGTAGTCGGGCTCGGAGCTGAACTCGCGGCCCAGGAAGGGCTGGCCGTGGTCGTGGCCGAACACGCGCGGGCCGAGCTTGTCCGACATGCCGAAGCGCATCACCATCTGCTTCGCGGTGGCGGTGACCTTCTCGAGGTCGTTCGAGGCGCCGGTGGTGACCTCGCCGAACACAATCTCCTCCGCCGCGCGGCCCCCGAGCGTCATGGCCATCGTGTCCGACAGCTCCGCGCGCGTGGTCAGGAACTTGTCCTCGGTCGGCAGCGAGATCGTGTAGCCGAGCGCCTGGCCGCGCGAGATCACGGAGATCTTGTGGACCGGGTCGGTGTTGTGCAGGTAGTGCGCGACGAGCGCGTGGCCCATCTCATGGAAGGCCGTGACGCGGCGCTCCTTCTCCGACATCACGCGCGTCTTCTTCTCCGGCCCGGCGATCACGCGCATGATCCCCTCCTCCAGCTGGAGGTGGTCGATCTCGCGCTTGCCCTGGCGGGCGGCCAGCAGCGCGGCCTCGTTGACCAGGTTCTGGAGGTCCGCGCCCGTGAAGCCCGGGGTCTGGCCGGCCAGCGCGTCGAGGTCGATGGCCTTGGCCAGCGGCTTGCCGCGCGTGTGGACCTCGAGGATCTTGGTGCGGCCCTTGCGGTCGGGGCGGTCGACGACGATCTGGCGGTCGAAGCGGCCCGGCCGCAGCAGCGCCGGGTCGAGGATGTCCGGCCGGTTGGTGGCGGCGATGAGGATGATGTTGTCCTTCATCTCGAAGCCGTCCATCTCGACGAGCAGCTGGTTCAGCGTCTGCTCGCGCTCGTCGTGGCCTCCGCCCAGGCCGGCGCCGCGGTGGCGGCCGACGGCGTCGATCTCGTCCATGAAGATGATGCACGGCGAGTTCTGCTTGGCCTGCTCGAACAGGTCACGCACACGCGAGGCGCCGACGCCGACGAACATCTCGACGAAGTCGGACCCGCTGATACTGAAGAAGGGCACGCCCGCCTCGCCGGCCACGGCCCGGGCCAGCAGCGTCTTTCCGGTTCCCGGCGGGCCATAGAGCAGCACGCCCTTGGGGATGCGTGCCCCCAGGGCCTGGAACTTCTTCGGGTTCTCGAGGAACTCCTTGATCTCGTGGAGCTCCTCCACCGCCTCGTCCACCCCCGCCACGTCGCGGAAGGTGATCTTCGGCGAGTCGACCGACATTCGCTTGGCGCGGGACTTGCCGAAGGACATGACCTTCGACCCGCCCCCCTGCATCTGGTTGATGATGAAGAGCCAGAAGAGCAGGAAGATCACGAAGGGCAGGATGTACGTCAGCGCGGTGAGCCAACCGGAGCCGCCCTTCTGCTTGACGTCGACCGCGACGTCCTCCGCCCGCAGCTGGTTGATCAGGTTCTGCTCGGTGTTGTCCGGATAGGCGGTCTGGTACTTGCGGCCCCCGTCCAGCTCCACGTCGAGCCGGTTGTTCTTCGTGTTGAGCGTGACCTCCTTGACGCGGCCCTCCTCGACCTGCGTGATGAAGTCGGAATAGACCGGATCCTCTTGGCGATCGCTGGGGCTGATCAGGCGCTGGGCGAAGAACGCCAGCACGACCACAATCAGGATCGGGAATGCCGCGCTCTTGAAGAATCTGCTCATAGGCGAGCCTTACACAGACCTCTACGCACCGGCCGACGTTTCGTCTCAGATGCGCTTCGGGGGGTGAAACGACAGCGTAGCAGTGGTGTATGTGGCCTTTTAGCCGTTCACCCCGGTCAAAACCGCTACGTAAGGCAGGTTTCGGTACCTCTCGGCGTAGTCGAGCCCATAGCCGATCGCGAAGCGGTTCGGGATCTCAAAGCCCACGTAGCGGATCGGAAGGTCGATTTCGCGCCGCTCGGGCTTGGTCAGCAGCGCGCACACCTCGAGCGAGGCGGGCCCGCGCGCACGGAGCATGCGAAAGAGGTACGACAGCGTGAGGCCCGAGTCGACGATGTCCTCCACGATGAGTACGTCCCGCCCCTCGATGGGGGCGTCGAGATCCTTCAGGATGCGGACCACGCCCGACGAGTCGGTCGAGGCCCCGTAGGACGAGACCGCCATGAAGTCGACCTCGCAGGTCACCTCGAGGTGGCGCATCAGGTCGGCGAGGAAGAACACGGCGCCCTTGAGGACGCCGATCAGGAGCAGCTCGCGGTCGGCGTAGTCGCGCGAGATCTCGGCGGCCAGCTCGCGCACCCGGTGCTCCAGCTCGTCGCGCTGGACGAGGATGTCGCCGACGGCGGAGTTGCTCATTCGCGCAGCCTACCCCGAAGGATGGCCGTCACCTCGGCGAGCACCTCGTGACCCTCCCGGGTCACCCGCTGCCAGGTGAAACGGAGCGGGCGCAGGCCGATCGCCGTCAGGGCGGCATCGCGGGCGCGGTCCTCCTCGAAGGCGGCCGCGCGCGCGTGGGCGGCGCGGCCGTCGAGCTCGACGGCGACGCCTTCTGCTCGCCAGAGGCAGTCCACCTCGTAGGTGCGGCGCCAGGTTCTGACCTTCACATTGGTCTGCGGCTTCGGCAGGCCCGCTGCATGAATCAGTTCCTGGAAGCGGTGCTCTAGCTCTTCCTTGACGATCTGTCCGGGGGTGTGGCGAGCGCGGGCTTCGCTCAGTACGGCGAGTCGCTTGCGGCCGTTGGCCCGCTGAACGGCGGCATCCAGGGTGGGGTGGTCGAGGAGCCCTAGGTACTCCGCTTCCCTGATTGCCCTTAGGACGCGGTCACTTCGGAGCAGGTCGGTCAGATCGATGATGGTTCGTTCGACCGTGGTCACCGGGATGCCGTGCTTGACGGTGATGTCCGCCGGGTCCAGGTGGCGAGCACGGTGTGCCCGTATTCCGGCGAGCTTCCGGCGCGCGCTTCCTGGGACCGTCACGTGGATGTTCGGCCCGTGGCTCTCGTAGATGCGCCACAGCGCCGCGGCGTCCAGGTGGCTCAGCACGGCGCCCGGCCCGCAGGCCATGACAGCCGCGATCCAGCGTGTCTCCCGCGTGCGCTGGACGTGGCCCACGGCGAAAACACCGCGATAAAGACGCACCAAGCGGCCGCTCTCCACCCGCCGCTTCACCGAAGTGCCGCGGATCCCGACGGCCGCCAGCTGTCTCAGCGTGACGACCCCATGCTGCCTGCCGGCAATCCGTGCGAGCCGTGCTTCAGGGGGTGTGTCACCTGAGGGCACGTATGCGGTAGTGCGGACACCCACCCCCCTGAGGTTGCCGGGCCCGGTGTGACGTGTGGGTGACTTGTGTGACGAACGCGCTGCTAGGCGCCGACGGGGTGCCAGGCGGTCTTCAGCTCGGTGACCGCCTCGAGGCGCGAGAGGGCGTCGCGGACACCCTCGTCGTAGCCCGTCGTTGGCCGGGCGTGGCGCACGCGCGTCACGGATTCGGCGGCCAGACGATCGATCTCCGCGCCCAGAGCGTCGTCCGCCGAGGCGTCCACCACGGCGTTCAGCGCGTGGTGGCCCGCCAGCACGGGAGCCAGCTCGGCGCGGCGGCCGGACAGCAGGTTCACCACGCCGCCGGGCACGTCCGCGATGCCCATCACCTCGGCGAGGTCCAGGCCCGGCAGCGGCTGGTCGTCCGAGAGGATGCACACCGCGGTGTTGCCGGCGGCCAGCACGGGCGCAAGCTCGGCTACGAGGCCCAGGAGCGGCGGCGAGTCGGGCGCGAGGATTCCGACCACGCCGGTCGGCTCGGGCAGCGAGAACGACAGGAACGGCGCGGCCACCGGGTTGATGCCGCCCAACACCGGCTGCAGCTTGTCGGTCCAGCCGGCGTAGTGGACGAGCGTGTCGATCGAGGCGTCGAGCTCGGAGCGATCCACGTGGAAGTCGGCGGCACGCGACTCGAGCGCCTCGGCGAAGCGATAGAGGACCTGGCCGCGGTTGTACGCGGTCCGAGCCGCCCATTTATTGCTGCTGTTCCGGGCCGCCAGCACGGCATCACGAACGTCCTTGCGAGACCCACGCGGAACGTTGAACCCCTGGTTGCGGTCGTAGCGGCCGGACTCGGAGCGCACGAACGCGCCCCCCACGAAGAGCTTGTAGGTCTTCTTTACCGCGAGCCGTTCGCTCATGGCACGACGCGCAGGTAGGGACGCAGCCCGGCCGGACCGCCCTCTCGCCCGAACCCGCTCTCCTTGTAGCCGCCGAAGGCGGCGCTGGGGTCGAAGTGGTTGTACGTGTTCTGCCACACCACGCCGGCCTGCAGCGCGGACGCCACCTCGAAGGCCTTCGAACCCTTGTCGGTCCAGATCCCCGCCGCCAGCCCGTACGCGGAGTTGTTCGCCTTCTCGATCGCCTCGGCCTGGGTGCGGAAGGTCATCACCGACACCACCGGCCCGAAGATCTCCTCCACCGCGATCCGGTGCGCCGGCGCCACGTCCGTGAAGATCGTCGGCGCGAACCAGAAGCCGCGCGACGGGAGCTCGCAGGCGACGGTGCGCCGCACGGCGCCCTCCCCCTCGCCGCTCTCCACGAGCTCCTCGATCCGCTCGAGCTGCTCGCGCGAGTTGATGGCCCCGACGTCGGTGTTCTTGTCGAGCGGGTCGCCCACCCGCAGGCGCCCCATCCGCTCCCACAGCTTGGCCACCACCGCGTCGGCCACGCTCTCCTGGATCAGGAGCCGGGAGCCGGCGCAGCACACGTGCCCCTGGTTGAAGAAGATCCCGTTCACGATGCCCTCGACCGCCTGGTCGAGCGCCGCGTCCTCGAACACGACGTTCGCGGACTTGCCGCCCAGCTCGAGCGTCAGCGACACGCCGCGACCGGCGAGGGCCGCCTGGATGTTCTTCCCGACCGAGGTCGAGCCGGTGAAGGCCACCTTGTCGATGTCCGGCTCGCGGACGAGCGCGGCCCCGGTGGCGCCGTCGCCGGGGATGATCGACACCACGCCCTCGGGCAGCTCCGCCTCCTGGCAGATCTCGGCCAGCAGCAGGGCGGTGACCGGGGTGGTCTCGGCCGGCTTCAGCACCGCGGTGTTGCCGCAGGCGAGCGCCGGCGCCAGCTTCCACGCGGCCATCAACAGGGGGAAGTTCCACGGGACGATCTGCGCCGCCACACCGAGCGGCTCCACCGAGCGGCCCCCCACCCCGTACGACAGCTTGTCCGCCCAGCCCGCGTAATGGAAGAAGTGGGCCGCGGCGAGCGGCACGTCCACGTCGCGCGACTCCCGCACCGGCTTCCCGCCGTCCATCGACTCGACGATCGCGAGCTCGCGCGCGCGCTCCTGGATCAACCGCGCGATCCGGAAGAGGTACTTCCCCCGCTCGAGACCGGTCAGCGCAGCCCAGCCGGGCTGAGCAGAACGGGCCGCCTGAACGGCGCGCGAAACGTCCTGCGCACCGGCGAACGCGACCTCGGCGACAACCTCCTCCGTGGCCGGATTGATCGAAGCGACCCGCGTGCCGTCGAGCGGATCTACGAACTCGCCCCCGATGAACAGCCCGTAGGAGTCGCGCAGGCGGACGTGGTCGGGGGACTCGGGCGCGGGCGCGTAGTCCCAGACGATGCGGGTGCGAGTTTCTGTCATTCCTTCGAGAAGTCCTCTGGCCGCGCGTAGCGGCCGGTCTGCGTCTTCTGGTACTGCATCAGCAGGTCGTTGAGGAGCGACGACGCGCCGATGCGGAAGCGGTCCGGCGTGAGCCACTCGTCGCCGAGCGTCTCCTTGACGAGCACCAGCCGGTGGAGCGCGGCCTTGCTCGTGGACACGCCGCCCGCCGCCTTCATGCCGACGGCGCGGCCGCTGCGATCCATGTAGTCGCGGATCGCCTCGAGCATCACGAGCGTGACGCCCGGCGTGGCGCCGCTGGCGGCCTTGCCGGTCGAGGTCTTGACGAAGTCCGCGCCCGCCTCCATCGACAGCATCGAGGCGTGGCGGACGTGGTCGTAGGAGCCGAGCTCGGCGGTCTCGATGATCACCTTCAGGTGGGCGTCTCCGCAGGCCTCCTTCACGCGCACGATCTCCTCCATCACGCGCGTGTCGTCGCCGGCCAGGAAGGCCTCGCGCGAGATGACCATGTCGATCTCCTCGGCGCCGGCGGCCACGGCCTCCTCCGTGTCACGCAGCTTGACCTCGAGCGAGGCCTGGCCCGAGGGGAAGGCCGTCGCCACGGAGGCGGCGTGCACGCCGGTGCCCTCGAGCGCCTCGCGCACCACCCCGATCAGCGAGGGGTAGACACAAACGGCCGCGCAGGACGGGATCTCCGGCATGGTCGGCGCCGGGCAGACGGCCTTGGCGCACAGGTGCCGGACCTTGCCGGGCGTGTCGGCGCCCTCCAGGGTGGTGAGGTCGAGCATCGACACCGCGAGCTTGATCCCCTGCTGCTTGGCGGTCGTCTTGATCGAGCGCTTGCCGAGCATCGCGGCGCGCTCCTCGATCCCTACGCGGTCCACGTGTGGCAGTCGGCGGATCACCCTTTGAGTATGGCGCGTCATGATCAGCCCGTGCGAAGAGCGGCAGTGATCGTGCTGGACGCCTGCGGAGTGGGGGCCCTGCCGGACGCCGGCGACTACGAGGGCGACGCCGGCTCCAACACGCTGGCCCACCTCGCCGAGCGGGTCGGCGGACTCGACCTGCCCACGCTCGAGAAACTCGGGCTCGGCTCGATCATCCCGATCGAGGGGGTGCCGCCGGCCGCCGAGCCCGCCGTGCACGGACGCCTCCACCCGCTCGGCCCCGGCAAGGAGTCCACCACCGGCCACTGGGAGATGATGGGCGTGGTGCCGGAGCACCCGCTGCCGACCTACCCGGACGGCTTCCCGCCCGAGGTGATCGCGCAGCTCGAGCGCGCGACGGGGCACAGGTTCTGCTGCAACCGCCCGTACAGCGGCACCGAGGTGATCGAGGACTTCGGCGCCCACCACCTCGAGACCGGCGAGCTGATCCTCTACACGTCCGCCGACTCCGTGCTGCAGATGGCCGCGCACGTGGACGTGCTGGACGAGCCGGGGCTGTACGAGGCCTGCGAGGCCGCGCGCGAGGTCATGACGGGCGAGCACCGCGTGGGGCGCGTGATCGCCCGGCCCTTCGAGGGCGAGCCGGGCGCGTTCCACCGCCGCGAGGGCCGGCGCGACTACGCCGCGGAGCCGCCGGGGCGCTCGTATCTCGAGGAGCTGCAGGACGCGGGCGTGCCCGTCCACGGCGTGGGAAAGATCCGCGACCTGTTCGCCGGCGTGGGCATCGACCGAAAGCACGACGGCGGCACGAACGCGAAGGGCATCGCCGCCACCACGTCGCTTCTACGCGAGCTCGACAACGGCATGGTCTTCGTGAACCTCGTCGAGACCGACCAGCTCTTCGGGCACCGCCATGACGTGGACGGCTTCCACCGGGCGCTCAAGGAGATCGACGCGGCCGTGGCCGGCTGGCTCGAGCTGCTGCGCGACGACGACCTCCTGGTGCTGACCGCGGACCACGGCGTGGACCCGAACGCCCCGCACACCGATCACACGCGCGAGTACGCGCCGCTGCTGGCCCGCTTCACGGGCCACGACGGGCGTCGCCACGACGGCCCCCTGGCCGACGTGGGCGCCAGCGTGCTGCGCTGGCTGACCGGCCGCGACGCGCCGGCGCTGCCCGGGACGGCCTTCGTCTAGGGGAGGCGCTGCCAGTCCGGGAAGATGTCCGGGCGGCGGTTGTTCGTGATCCGCACGATGTCGGTGCCGTCCACGTCCATCGTGTAGAGCTCGAAGTTCACGCTGAGGCGGTCCCCACCGCGCCGGTCGAGGTTGCCCGAGAAGACGATCCGGGTGCCGTCCGGCGACGGCACGGGATTCGTCTCCCACGCGCGCGAGCCGAGGATCTTCCGGATCGGGCCTCCGCTCGCGGGAATGGTCGCGATGTCGGAGCGGCTACCGCGGTCGCGCAGCTGCTCGAAGACGATCGTCTGGCCGTCGGGCATCCACTTCCCGTTCACCTCGTCCGCGCCGCCGTACCGGGTCAGCGCGCGCCGGCCGGTGCCGTCCACGTTCATGACAGCGAGCCGGTTCTGGACCCGGCCGGGCCGCAGGCGCGCCTCGGTGTAGACGAAACGGGTGCCGTCGGGTGACCAGTCGGGATCGATGGCCCTCAGGTTGCGCGGGGTGATCGTCCGGTGGTCGCCGCCGTTCGTGCCGATCAGCTGGATCCGCTCGGGCGGCGGAAATTGGTTGGGATCGGGATTCCTCGGCCGCCTCACCCCGAAGTACGCGAGCGTGCTTCCGTCCGGCGACACCGTCGGGGCGATGTCGGCCGAGCCCGGCCGCCCGAGACGCCTGACCCGGCCGCTGGCGAGGTTGCCCCGGAGGAGGTCCTCGGAGAACGGGGTCATGCGGAAGCGCGTGAAGAAGACGAGGTTCGGGTCCGTGGGCGAGAAGGTGAGCTCGAGCTCACCGGTGCGCCGGGGGTTCACGAAGACCGTGCGCGCCGAAGAGCCGTCCGGATTCGCCACCACCAGCTGCGGAAACCCGGAGGTGGTCTCACGCTGCCAGCCGATCAATCCGTTGCTCCCGGGAGGGGTGGCGCCGGCGGGGGCCGGGGCGGCGACGGCGACGGCCGCGATGACGGCGAGGGCGACTCGAGGGGCCATGGGCCACCCTCGCACAGCGGCGCCGGGCTGGTCAACGCCTAGCGAATGGCCACGCCCTCGATCTCCACGAGCATGTCCGGCCGGAACAGGCTCTGGACGCCGACCAGCGTGACCGGCACCGCCGGGCCAGGACGCTGAGCCTGGGCCGCCCCGAGGCCCGAGACGAGCTCCTCGAACTTCGACGGATCCCAGTCGACCACGTAGACGGTCACCTTGACGAGGTCGCTCTCGATGACGCCCGCCGCCTCCAAAGCCGACCCCAGGTTCAGCAGGGCCCGCTCCGCCTGGCCCGCCAGCCCTCCGGGCACCATGTCCCCGTTCTCGTCCTGGCCGACCTGGCCGGCCACGTGGACGATGCGCTCGCCGCGGGCGATCGAGATGTGGGTGAAGCCCTGCGGCTCCGGGACACCGGGAGTGTTGAGGTATTCGACGCTCATGGAGGCGCAATCTACGCTGCCTGCCGTGCGACGCCTTTGCGTCTTCTGCGGCTCGAGCCCCGGCGCCCGTCCGGCCTACGGCGCGGCGGCCGACGAGCTCGGCCGGCTCCTGGTGGAGCGCGGGATCGGCCTCGTCTACGGCGGCGGCGCGGTCGGGTTGATGGGCAGGCTCGCCGACGCGGTGCTCGCGGAGGGCGGCGAGGCGATCGGCGTGCTGCCCGAGGCGCTCGTGGCGAAGGAGATCGGCCACCCGGGCCTCGAAGACCTGCGCGTGGTCGGGTCGATGCACGAGCGCAAGGCCCTGATGGCGGACCTGGCCGACGGCTTCGTGGCGCTGCCCGGCGGGCTCGGCACGGTCGAGGAGCTGTTCGAGGTCTACACCTGGGCCCAGCTCGGCCTGCACCGCAAGCCCTGCGCCCTGCTCGACGTGGAGGGCTACTACGAGGGGATCGCGACCTTCCTGGCCCACGCCGTCGAGGAGCGCTTCCTGCGCGAGGACCACAGAGCCATGCTGATCGTGGAGCGCGAAGCGCGAACACTGCTCGATCGCCTGAGCGCGTTCGAGCCGGAGGCGGTCGTGCCGAAGTGGATCGACCGCGAGGAGACCTAGTCGAGCGCGCCCTCGAGCCGCAGCACCCGGCGCAGGATCGCGAGCGACGATGCGTAGGTCGAGTCCATCCCGTAGTAGCTCAGCCCGCGCGCCCCGAGCGTGCGCGCCTGGGTGTAGGGCGTATCCGAGGCGTAGTGGATGATCCCGAAGTCCACGGGGAGCTTCGAGAAGTTGACGGCCTCCCCGACCGGGTGGCGGTCGGCGTCGGCGATCTCGTACAGCGCGTTGCAGTACGGGCCCGCCTCCATCTCCACCACCGTGAAGGCCTCGCGGTAGTAGAAGTCGAGGTAGGCGCGGTTCTGCAGGAAGGTGCTCTTGACGGTGACGGCGCGCTGGTTGTCCAGCCCGCTCCCGAAGCGCAGGTCGCCGGCCAGGTCGTCCACCGCGAAGGCGTTGTCGAGCCAGTAGGTGGAGCCCGAGTGCTCGTCGTGCACGACGCTCGAGAGCATCACGTCGCCCACGTCGGCGTTCAGCGTGGCAGCCTTGCCCAGCACGTACACGCCGCGCAGCGCGGCGGTGTCCACGGCCACCTCGCGCAGGATGTTGTAGGCCGCAACGCCGAGCGGGTAGTCGATGTTCACCACCACCGCCTCGCTCGAGCGGAGCGCCTCAGCGTCCACGTTGCCGAGCCGCGGGTCGAGCCGCGCCGGGTCGAGCTTGGCGAGCGGCATGACCTGCGCCGGCACCCGCAGGGCGGTCTTGCTCGGCAGGTGGGACACCCCGCACGCCTGCTCCGCCCGGCGCCGCGCGGCGCGTCCCTCCTCACCGTGCGAGTCGAAGTAGAGCCGCGCCACGAAGTAGAGGAAGTTCTCCCACGAGCCCTCGGCGCGGCCCTCGCGGAAGGCGGTCAGCTCCTCGCGGAGGATGTCGTCCTCGGGCAGCGTCTCGACGAACGTGACCAGCGTCTCCTCCCGCTCCCGCGCGACCCCCGTGGCGATGTTGACCAGGCTGTGCGTGTTCGAGCTGACGAAGTACATCGCGGCACCGCCGAGCCGCTCCTCCGAAAGCCTCTCGTGCACCGGGGTCCACCAGCGCCTAGTCATGCGGGCGTAGCCCACCTGCGTGCCGCCGAGCATCCGCACGCGCAGGTTCATCCTGCGGTCCGCGATCAGCCGCAGCCGTTCGTCGAAGCGCTCCCCCCACGCCTCGCGCAGCCGCGACCAGTCCTCCACCGAGCCGCCCAGCGCCGCCGCGCACTCCTCGACCGTCGGCTCGTGGTCGGGCGGCCAGCCCGCGGCGCGCTGGCGCACCCGCATCTTGTTCCACTCGATCTGCAGCGCGACCAGCGTGGGGATCAGGTCGTCCACGTCCGACGCGCTCGCCAGCAGGACCGCGTGCATGCCGTCGCCGCCGTCGTACCAGCGCCGCCGCCGCGCGGGCGCGTCCGCCTCGCCCCACTCGTCGATGACGATGCCGTTGCGGGCGAAGACCTCGGCCTCCTGGCCCATGATCACGAGCTCGGCCCCCGCGATCCCGTCGGGCAGGCGCCGGATCGCGTAGATGAAGGCGCCCAGGTCGGGCTCGTCGCTGTCCGCCAGCGGGTGCAGGCTCGACCCCATCGCCCGGTGCGAAGACTCGAGCACCCTCAGCGCGGTCTCGCCGCTCGAGCGCAGCAGCGTGTTGTAGGTGCGCTGGTAGAGCTCGACCTCGTCGGAGAGGCGGCCTGCGCCGCCCTCCTCGAGTGGGCCGGGGAGCACGAGGCGGGAGACCGTCACCCCGTCACTCCTTCACGTACGGGACGCCGATGGCAGCGGGCGGCCGCGAACGGCCGATCAGCCCCGCCAGCGCGATCAGGACGAGCACATACGGCAGCGCCTGGAACAGCACGGCGAGCGACTCGGAGAAGGCCGGCAGGCGCTGCGCGACCGCGCTCGAGAACCCGAACAGGAGCGCCGCCGCCAGGGCGCCGCCCGGCCGCCAGCTGCCGAAGATGACGGCCGCGAGGGCGATGTAGCCGCGGCCGTCGGTCATGTTCTCGTTGAACGAGCCGACCAGGCCGACAGACAGGTACACGCCGCCCAGGCCCGCCAGCAGCCCGGAAGCGATCACCGCCAGGTAGCGGGTCCGGATCACGGGCACCCCGACGCTGTCCGCCGCACGCGGCTTCTCTCCGATGGAGCGCAGCCGCAGCCCGCTGGCCGTGCGAAAGAGGTAGAGCGAAAGAAGCGGCACGAGAAGCAGCGCCACCCATGTGAGGAGGCTGGCGGAGCCGATGGCGGTGCCGAAGAAGTCGAGCTCCTCGATCCCGGGCAGCGTCAGCTCCGGCACCCGCGGCACGTCGCCCGGCGTCCCCTGGTCGCCGTAGTGGGCGACGAAGACATAGCCGGTGATCCCCAACGCCAGGAAGTTCACGGCAAAGCCGCTCACGACCTGGTCGGCGCGGAACGCGATCGAGAAGACCGCGTGGACGATCGCCAGTACGCCCCCGGCCGCCATGCCGGCGAGCGCGCCGACGAACCACGAGCCGGCGAGGTCGGAGACGAAAATCCCGAAGAAGGCGCCCATCAGCATCATGCCCTCGAGCCCGATGTTGATGACGCCGCTGCGCTCGCACAGCAAGCCGCCCATCGCGGCGAGCACGAGCGGGGTGGCGAAGCGCAGCATGGCCGCGATCAGCGCCGACCACACGAACACGCGGTCGAGGTTGGCCTCGCCGGACTCCGTGCTGACCACGGCGAGGATCGCGGCGAGGACGCCCGCCACGACCGCCCCGTAGCCGAGCTTCCTCTCACCGCCCTGAGCCGAGACGACGCCGGCGCCGACCGCCGCCGCCGCTAGGAGGAGCGACGGCACCGGGGTCCGGAGCATGACGGGCGGCAGCGTGATCCACCAGGCGATCACGGCGAGCCCGACACCGATCCAGCCGACCGGCACAGCGCTCACCCCGGCGCGCCTCGCAGCCATGGTGGCGGTGCTCATGTCGACGCCTCCTCCGCGGCCGGCCCGCGCCTCCGACCGCGCGAGAATATGCCGCGTCCCCGTCTCAGGAGCCGGAGCACCAGCACGTCGGCGCTCACGAGAAGCACCACGAGGCCCTGGAGGATGAACGTGAGGTTCTTGGCCAGCTCGGGCTCGAAGACGGTCGGGTCGAGGTTGCGCTGGGAGGTGCCCGACAGGAGCGCGCCGAACAGGAGAGCGGCGGCGACCGTTCCGATCGCCGTGTTGCGGCCGAGGAGCGCAACCGCGATGCCGATGAACCCGAGCTGGTTGATCTCGATGTCGTTGGTGGCTATTCGGAACTGCCAGCCCAGCACGTCGAGGGCGCCGGCGAGCCCGGCGAAGAGGCCGCAGACGGCCATCACGAGCACGTAGTTCTTCGACACGCTCATGCCGCTGTAGCGGGCCGCCTCGGGGTTTAGGCCGACGGCGCGCACCTCGTAGCCCGTGGTCGAGCGGTTGAGCAGGAACCAGAAGCCGACCACCGCCACCAGCGCGATGAACAGGCCGATGTGCAGGCCTTGGAGGAGCGGCTCGCCCCAGAACACCGGCAGGCGGGCCGCCTCGACGACGTCGTTCGACACCGGGAGCGTCGCCTCGCGGTCGTTCTGCAGCGGTCCCCCGAGGCCGAAGAGGTACAGCCCGAGGTAGATCGCCGTGTAGTTGAGCATGATCGTCGAGACGACCTCGTTGGCCCCCACGGTCGCCTTGAGGCCACCTGCGATCCCGGCCCAGAACGCGCCCGCCACGCAGGCCGCCAGGATCGCCAGCACGATGTGGAGGAAGCCGTTCATCCCGGCGAACTCCGACCCCACCCACACCGCCGCGATCGACCCGACGATGTACTGGCCCTGGCCGCCGATGTTGAACAGACCGGCGCGGAACGCGAACGCCACGGCCAGTCCGGTGAGGATCAGCGGCGTGGTGATGATCAGCGTCTGCTGGAGGTTGACCGCCGCGAGCTCGCGATCCTCGCCCGTCGTCCAGGGGAAGAGCCATTGCAGTCCGGTGCCCTCCCAGATCGCCTCATAGGTCGAGATCGGGTTCTTGCCGACCAGCAGCACTGCCACGCCGCCCATCAGGAAGGCGAGCACGGCGGTCAGCACGGGCACCACCACGCCGCCGCCGCGGATGTAGGCGGCCATGCGGGCGGCGGGGGTGACCGCGACCTCGGCGGTGGACTCGCCCGCGAGCGTCGCGCCCTCGACCGGCTCGTCGACCTGGTCGCGCCGATCGCTCACTCGGACGTACCCGCGCCGCCGCCCGTCATCGCGAAGCCGAGCTCCTCCTCGGAGACGTCGGGTGGGAACTCCCCGACTATCTCGCCCTCGTATATGGCCAGGATGCGGTCGGCGAGCGCACGCACCTCCTCGAACTCGAGCGACACGAGCAGGATCCCCCGGCCCGCGTCCCGCTCGGCGATGAGACGCCTGTGGACGAACTCGATCGCTCCGACGTCGAGCCCGCGCGTGGGCTGGTGGGCGATCAGGAGCCTCGGGTTGCTGGCGATCTCGCGGGCCACGGCCACCTTCTGCTGGTTGCCGCCGGACAGCGAGCTGGCCAGCGCTCCGGGGCTTCCGCCGCGCACGTCGTACTCGTGGAGGAGCTCCCTCGCCCGGGCGTTGATGCGGCGCTTGTTGAGTACGCCGCGGCGGCTCAGCGGCGGCTTGTAGTACTCGCGCAGGGCCAGGTTCTCGGCGAGCGTGAAGTCGAGCACGAGCCCGCGCAGGTGGCGGTCCTCCGGGATGTGGGCCACGCCGGCGTCGGAGCTCGCGCGCACGCCGGTGCCTCCCACCTCCCTGCCGTCGATCCGGATGCTGCCCGACTGGATGTTCCGCAGCCCGGAGATCGCCTCCACGAGCTCGTGCTGGCCGTTCCCGTCCACTCCCGCCAGCGCCACGATCTCCCCCCCGCGCACCTGGAGCGACACGCCCCGCACCGCCTCGAGCTCGCGGTCGTCAAGGACGCGGAGGTCATCCAGCTCGAGCGCCGCGGCGCCTGTGGAGGGCTCCTTCTTCTCGACCTGCAGCAGCACGTCGCGGCCGACCATGAGCCGCGCAAGGCTCTCCTCGGTCGATCCCTCCTTGGGCACCGTGTCGATTCGCCTGCCGCGCCGCAGCACGGTGACCCGGTCGGCGATCTCGAGCACCTCGCCGAGCTTGTGGCTGATGAAGACGATCGCCACGCCGTCCTGCTTCAGGGCGTTCAGCACCTCGAACAGCTCGCCGGCCTCCTGCGCCGTGAGCACCGCGGTCGGCTCGTCGAGCACGAGCACGCGCGCCTCGCGGTACAGCGTCTTCAGGATCTCGACGCGCTGCTGCTGGCCGACCGTGACGTCCTCGATCTTCGCGTCGGGGTCCACCGCCAGCCCGTAGCGCTCCGAGAGGTCCTTGACGCGCCGGGCGCCCTCGCGCACGTCGAGCAGCCTCCCGTTCGTGCGCGGCTCCTCGCCGAGCACGATGTTCTCGGTCACGCTCATCACCGGCACGAGCATGAAGTGCTGGTGCACCATGCCGATGCCCAGCTCGATCGCCCGAGACGGCGAGTCGATCTTCACCGGCTCGCCGTCCACTCGGATCTCGCCCTCGTCCGGGTGGTAGAGCCCGTAGAGGATCGACATAAGCGTCGACTTCCCGGCCCCGTTCTCTCCCAGCAGGGCGTGGACCTCGCCGCGGCGGAGGTCGAAGTCGACCCGGTCGTTCGCGACGACCGGGCCGAACCTCTTCGTTATTCCGCGTAGCTCGAGAGCGGTTGCGTCGGCGCTCACCGAGTCGGGAACTTACTTCTTGGGGAGCTCTGCGGGAATCTCGCCGACCTCACCGGACGCGACCTGCTGGGTGATCTCGTCGATCTGGGACTGGTACTTCTGACCCTCCGGGCCCAGCTTGCCGAGGCCCACGCCGCCGTTCTCCACGGTGGCGATCACGTCGGTGCCGCCCTCGAAGTTGCCCTCCTGGGCGCGCTTCACGGCCTCGAACACGGCCTGGTCGACCTTCTTCACCGCACTGGTGAGGATGTGCTCGCCCAGGTAGCCCTGGTCGGCGTCCACGCCGATGCCCTGCACGCCTTCCTCCTTGGCGGCGTCGAGCGCTCCGAGGCCGCAGCCGCCGGCCACCTGGAACACGACCTTCGAGCCCTGTGCGATCTGGTCGAGCGCGATCTCCTTGCACTTCGCCTGGTCGACGAAGTCCTGGGAGTAGCCGTTGAGCGTCTTGACCTGCGGGAACGCCTCCTTGGCGCCCGCCTGGAAGCCGGCGATGTAGGCGTCCACCGGTGGGATCTTCTGACCGCCGACCGTGGACACGGTCGTAGCGTCGTTGTCCTTCGCCCACAGCCCGGCCAGGTACCCGGCGAGGAAGCCGGCCTCGTTCTCCTTGAACAGGAGGCCCTGGACGTTCTGCGGCTTGCCCTTCAGCCCGGCGGCCGGGAAGTCGATAATCGCGAACTGCGAGTCGGGCAGCTCCTTGGCGACCGTCGCCACGGCGTCCGCCATCAGGAAGCCGACGGGGATGATCAGATCGAACTGCTGCTGCGCGAGCGTGGTGAGGTTGGGGACGTAGTCGCCGTTGGAGTTCGAGATCAGCACTCGAGTCTCGACACCGAGCTCGCTCTCCGCCTGCTTGATGCCCTTGTTGGCCAGCGCGTTGAACGAGCGGTCGTTGAGGCCGCCGATGTCCGTTACCACGCCCGCCTTGATCGACTCGGCGGTCTGCTCCTGGCCGCCTCCGTCGCCGCCACCGCCGCCGTCATCGTCGTCGTCATCGCCGCAGGCCGCCGCACCCAGCGCGAGGGCGGCAAGCAGCGCCATGACCAAGAGCCGGAAGGTCTTACTCACAGTGAAACTCTCCTCATTGCCATTGCCGGCCGGGGACGGCCGGCGTGGGGCCAAGAACTGGGCCACCCTACACCCTTCTCATTAATCTCGGCTTGAGCGTTTCCTCGCAGAATGCGGCCTGTATTGCCGTGCGGGTGATGCTTCGGAGCACGTCGTCATCGAAGCCGTAGCGCTCGCGGCAGATCGCGTACTCGCCGCCGATCGAGGCGCCGAAGTAGGGCGGATCGTCGGAGCCTAGCGTGACGCGAACGCCGGCCTCGAGCAGGCGGGGCAGCGGGTGCTCCTCGTAGCTGGGGAAGAGGTCCAGCACCACGTTGCTCGTCGGGCAGCACTCGAGGACGATCCCGCGCTCCGCGAGCTCCTCGACAAGCGCCGGGTCCTCGATGGCACGCACGCCGTGGCCGATCCGGGTGACCGGCAGCCCGAGCGCCGCCCTGACGCTCTCCGGACCCGCCCACTCCCCGGCGTGCACCGTGCAGCCGAGGCCGGCGCTCGCGGCGATCTCGAACGCCTCGGCGTAGTCGCCCGCCGGGAAGTTCTCCTCGTCGCCGGCCATCTGGAAGCCGGCGACGTAGGGGTGGGGCTTTGTGGCGGCGTAGCGCGCCACCCGGATCGCCTGCTCGGCCCCGAGGTTACGGATTGCAGTGAGGAGGATGCGGGCCTCGACGCCGTGGTCTTCCCTTGCCTCGTCGATGCCCCGCGCGATTCCGTCCAGGTGCTCGGCCGGGTCGAGCCCGACCAGCGCCGCGTGGTCCGGCGAGACGATCAGCTCGACGTAGATGGCGCCGTCGCGGGCGCAGCTCGCCAGGTACTCGTATGTGACGTCGCGGTAGTCCTCGCCGGAGCGGATCACGCTGGCCGCGAGATCGTAGGTCCTCAGGAAGTCGAGGAAGTCCGTGTACGCGAAGCGGTCGGCGCCGTCGAAGACGCCGTCCGGAACGGGCATCCCGTTGCGCTCCGCGAGCCGGCGGATCAGGGCGGGCGGCGCGGTGCCCTCGAGGTGGACGTGCAGCTCGGCCTTCGGGATCACCGTGTGGGCCCTCTCAGTCACCAAGTACGTGACAACGAGGGCCCACACTCATCCCGAGGGCTCATCGAAGGAGCTCCAGGACGGGCGGCGGCGCCTCCGTGGGTGCCCCGCCAACCGCGTAGGCGTTGCGAAGCGCGTCCGCGCAGCGCGCCGCGGCGTCGGGATCGGCGGCGTGGACGACCGCCAGCGGCCGCTCGCCCAGGCCGACGCGCTCGCCCGGAGCGGCGACGTCCGTCAGGCCCACCGAGTGATCGATCGGATCACTCTCCCGCACGCGGCCGCCGCCGAGCGCCACGACCGCCAACCCAACCGCCCGGACATCCACGGCCGACACGATGCCGGCCGACGCCGGAAACACCTCCTCCCTTACCGCCGCAGTTGGCAGATGTCTATCCGGCGCCTCGAGGAGATCCGAAGGCCCGCCGAGCTCCCCTACCATCGCCGCGAACCGCTCCGCCGCCGCGCCGGAGTCCAGCGCGCGCTCGGCGGCGGAGCGAGCAGCCTCCGCGTCGGGCGAGACGGCGCCGAGCACCAGCAGCTCTGCGCAGAGCGCCACGGTGACCTCCCGAAGCCGATCGTCGATCCCGGCGCCGGTGAGCGCCTCGATGGCCTCGCGCACCTCGAGCGCATTGCCAGCGGTCCGCCCGAGCACGCGGTCCATGTCCGTGAGCAGGGCGGAGGTCGGCAGCCCATTCCCCTGAGCCACCTCGACGATCGCCTCGGCCAGCTCGCGTGCGCCCTCCATCGTCGGCATGAAGGCGCCCGAGCCCACCTTCACGTCCATCACCAGGGCGTCGAGGCCGGCGGCTAGCTTCTTCGACAGGATCGACGCGACGATGAGGTGGATCGACTCGACGGTCCCGGTGGCATCGCGAATGGCGTAGAGACGGCGGTCCGCCGGTGCGAGCTCTGCCGTCTGACCGACGATCGCGCAGCCGGCTCGCTGGACCGCCCGCCGGAAGGCGCCGGGGTCGGGGGCCGTGTCATAGCCCGGGATCGACTCGAGCTTGTCGAGCGTTCCGCCCGTGTGACCCAGTCCGCGGCCGGAGATCATCGGCACCGCGCCGCCGCACGCGGCCACGATCGGGGCGAGCAGCAGGCTCACCTTGTCGCCCACGCCCCCCGTCGAGTGCTTGTCGAGCGCCGGCCCGGGCAGGTCCGCGTCCGCCCAGTCGAGCACGTCTCCCGAGCGCGTCTTGGCGCCCGTAAGCGCGATCCGCTCGTCCGCGGTCATGCCCTGCAGCAGGATCGCCATCGCCAGGGCCCCGACCTGCGCGTCGCTGACGGACCCGTCCGTGATGCCGGCCACGAGGAACTCGATCTCCTCGGCGCTGAGCTCCTGGCCGTCGCGCTTCTTGCGGATCAGCTCCGCGGTCAGCACGAGCGCTCCACGAACCGGGTGATCAGCGGCGCCAGGTCCTCGGCGGCGCGGGCGGCGTCGCGCAGCGTCTGCTCGTGGCTGACGGGCTCGTCGCTCATCCCCTCCGCGAAGTTCGTGATCGCCGACACGGCCGCCACCCGCAGCCCGCAGTGCCGGGCGACGATCGTCTCGTGCACGGTGGACATGCCCACGGCGTCGGCGCCGAGGGTGCGGAAGGCCTGGATCTCGGCGGGCGTCTCGAAGCTGGGCCCCCCGACGGCGAGGTAGACGCCCTCGGCAAGCTCGACGCCCAGCTCGCCGGCGGCGGCGCGGAACCCCTCGCGGAGATCCGGGTCGTAGGCGTCGCGGAGGCTCGTGAAGCGGTCGCCCAGCTCGTCCTCGTTGGGCCCGGTCAGCACGTTCACGCCGCTCATGTTGATGTGGTCCGAGATCAGCATGAGGCGGCCCGGGCCCAGCTCGGGGCGGAGCGACCCGGCGGCGTTCGTGAGGACGAGGATCTCAGCGCCGGCCGTGCGCAGGGCGCGAACGGGGGTGCGCACGAAATCGTGGTCGACGCCCTCGTACAGGTGCGCGCGGCCCTGGAGCACCGCCACCGGCACGTCGCCGATGCGGCCGAGCACCGCCGTGCCGCCGTGGCCCTCGACGCTTGGTCGCGGGAAGCCCGGCAGGTCCGCGTAGCCCACCTCGACCGGATCCCGAACGGCCGCTGCGACGGCGCCGAGGCCGGAGCCCAGCACCACGCCCACGCGGGGCTCGAACCCGGCGCGCTCCACGAGGAGGCGGGCGGCGTCGCGATAGCTCACGGCTGGAGCTCGAAGGAGAGCGGGAACAGGTCCCCGAGCGTGTAGGTCCGGTGCTCGCCGCCCGGGCGGCCCAGGTAGACGGGCGTGTCCGGCTTCGCGAACTCCGACAGGCGCTGGCGACATCCGCCGCACGGCGGGCAGATGTCGAGCTTCTCGGCCACCACCGCCACCGCGGCGATCTCGGTCTCGCCCGCGGTCACGAGCGCCCCGATGGCCGAGGTCTCCGCGCACTGGCCCTGCGGGTAGGACGCATTCTCCACGTTCGCGCCCGTGTAGACAGCGCCGCTCGGCGCCCGCAGCGCGGCCCCCACCCTGAAGTCCGAGTAGGGGGCGTACGCGTTCCGCATGGCGGCGTCCGCCGCCCGGAGGAGCTGCTCGGGCGTGTCGAGCAGGAGATCCGAGTAGCTGCGCGCCTCCAGCTCGCCGATCTCGAGCTGCGCCCGGAGACGCTCGACGTTCTCGAGCTCGGCACCGGGATCGGCGTCCGGCCCGAGCACGCCCTCGAGCTCGACGAAGCCGCCGAGTCCGTCGACCTCGTCGAGGTGGATGCGGACGTTCTCGTGGAGGAGGAGGCGCCGGCGCTTCTCGACCACGACGAGCGTGCCGAGGGCGGCGTCGAGCGCTTCGCGCAGGGCGGTGGCGTCCGCCACCGGCACTCGCCGGTAGTCACTTTCGCGCGCCTCGCCGGCGTCGGGCCGGCGGTACTCGATCAGCTCGTCTTCGCCCGGCTCCTGCTCGCGCAGCTTCAGCCGCCCGCGCGCGCCGGCGAAGTACGTGTCGCGCTGTCTGATCTCGCCGTGGTCCTCCGCACCGAGCGCCACCGCCAGCTCCAGCGTGCGAGACGGCTGCGCGTCACGCGCCTTCAGCTCGATGTTGCGGGCGGGAGCGGCCAAGCCCCGGCGAGGCTATACGGTCCGTGCGCACGCGGCCGAGCCGCGTGCTTACGGCTACGCTGGCCCCATGCCGCAGCGCTTGGTCGTGGTCGAGCACCCCGTCCTCGCCGACCGCCTCACCGTCATGCGCGACCGGAACACCGGTCACGCCGAGTTCCGTCAGGCTCTGTTCGAGGCCTCCGCCATCCTCGCCGTGGAGGCGGCGCGCGACCTGCCGGTCCACGAGGTGTCGCTCGAGACCCCGCTCGAGCCCGCCACCGGCAGCCGCCTGCCGAAGGAGATCACGATCGTGCCGGTCCTGCGCGCCGGACTCGGCATGGTCGACGGCTTCCTGCGCCTGCTGCCCGGCGCCCGGGTGGGCCACGTCGGGGTCTACCGTGACGAGGAGCAGCACCGCCCGGTCGACTACTACGAGCGGCTCCCCCCAGGGCTCGCGGAGTCCTACGTGTTCGTGGTCGACCCGATGCTCGCCACGGGCGGCAGCGCGGTGCACGCCCTCGACCGGCTGAAGAGCGCGGGTGCGCGGACGCTCGCTCTGGTCTGCCTGGTGGTGGCTCCGGAGGGGCTGAAGGCGGTCGAGGAGCACCACCCGGACGTGATCGTCTGGGCCGCCGCCGTGGACCGCGAGCTCGACGAGAACGCCTACATCCGGCCGGGCTTGGGCGACGCGGGCGACCGCGTGTTCGGCACCACCTAGCCGCGCACGCGGAAGCGCCGCCGCACCGCCACCCGGCGACCGTCCACCGCTGCGAGCCTCAGCCGGAGGCGGTAGCGGCCGGCGCTCAACCGGCCCAGAGCGATGCGCCGGCGTCCCTCGGCCCGCTGCCGGCGAGGAATGGTTCGCACCAGCCGGTACGGGCTGCCGCGCCGTTCGAGTCGCCCGCGCACCGCCGCTTCCGCGTCGAGGCGCAGGACGGCGAACCACCGGCCGGCGCGCTTGCGCACCGCCAGTCCCCGCACGAGGCGCCGTCTGCCCGGCAGTTCGGCCTGGGGCGTCACGGGCCCTTCCACCGACACCAGCGCGGGCGGGCTCTCGAGCCCTCGGGCGTCGATGGCGCTGTACTCGAAGCTGTCCGGACCCGGGTGGCCCGGCTCCGGCGTGTAGCGCGCCGTGGCCCGCAGCCCGTCCTGGGCCACGATCGCGACGCTGCCGTGCAGCGGCTGCCGCAGGATCCGGAACCGGAGCGGCCCGCCCGGGTCGCTCCACACGTAGCACTCCTCGGAGGCGGCGTCCGGTAGACAGCTTGCCGCCCGGCGCGCGGGTATCTGTGCGCCCACGACCTCGCCCGACAGCCCGATGTCGACGGGGGACGCGTCGGCGCGCCGGACCGTCAGCGGGGCGGCCAGCACCCCGGGGAGCACGCGCTGTTCGACGACCACGTTGTTGGGCGGGCCGGACTCGACGATCGAGCCGGCCGGGTTGGCGATGGCGCGCAGCGTGTAGCTCCCCGGTCGCAGGCCCGCGACGTCGACCCACTGGAACTCGCGCTGCGAGGCGTAGCGGTCCGCTGCGCCCGGCGAGAGCCCCATCCGGACGAACTCGCCGTCGGGGTTGTCGAAGCCGCACCACGTCTGGCTGCCGCTTCCGGTGTGGCCGGGCGGGAAGTACAGCGTCGCGCCGCCCGCGTCGCCGAAGCCGTCGAACAGGCAGAACCCGACCTTGTCGGCAACCCGCAGCCCACCGTCCGGAAGCTCGAGCTCGTAGCGCGCCGCGCTGAAGAAGTGCCAGTGCTCGTGGGTCTTCTCGACGACGTACTCGTAGCTGGCGCCCCTGGCGTCCAGGTCGAACAGCGTCGCATCCGGGCTCGAGGGCGGCTGGTTCGGGTCGGGCGTCTGGCTCGGCTCTCCGCTCGCCCACACGGCCTGCATCGCGCGGCCCGTTCCGGCGTCGCGGTACAGATCGAGCGTGCCGCCCACGTTGCGGAGGATCGCGTCGAACCGGTACAGCAAGCGGCCCGGCTCCTCGAAGGCGTCGACGTACACGGGCGCCACCTGCCCGGCATAGGGGTCCTGACGCAGCTCCGGGACGAGGTCGGGCTCGTCGGCGGCCGGCGCGCCGGCCGGGGTGCACAGGAGCGCGCCGATACCGGCCACCAGCGCCGCTCTCCCTCGACGGGGCATGGGGCCCGACGGTAGCCGACTACGGCACCGGCACTGCGGTCCGGTTCCCCGGCACGACCTGCGGCTGGAACGCGAAGACCTCGCGGGTGCGGGGATCCGCCGTGACCTTCACCGGTGAGACCGGCCAGCCCGGGATGTGGTCAGCCCGTGAAGCCCTGGTGACGAATCGAGCGCGCGCTGAGCGCCACCTCGCCGGTCTGGTCCGCCGCCGCGAAGCGCTCGTCCACAGCCACGCCGGCCACCCAGACGATCTCGCCTTCCGCCTCCACCACCGGCAGCGTCCGGCGCAGCGCGCGCGGCACCTTCCGGTCGGTGAACAGGTCCTGAAGGGTCTTCGTGCCGCCCAGCCCGGCGGGGCGCATGCGGTCGCCCTCCCGCCAGGCCCTCACCGTGGCCGCCGGACCCAGACCAGTCACGCTCACGTCGCCCACGCCGGCGAGCGTCGCCTCCACCTCCCAGTCGCCGAAGCGCACCCGCCCCGGGACGGTCAGCTCGACCGGATCCGGCACCTCCTCCTCGCGCGCGCGCGTGAAACGGAGCGTCCCGTACTCGGCCACCGCGCGCAGGCCGCCGCCGAGGTCGAGCGTCTTGGTGCCCTTCTCTCCCAGCTCGAGGATGGAGTCCGGGACCGGCTGGTCGCCCGCCAGCCGGCGCAGCACAAGCCGGCGCAGCGCCGGCGGCTGCTCGCGCAGCGCGGCCAGAGAGACGGCCGGACCGCCGCCCAGCTCCTCGAGCGCGTCGGACACCGCCGCGTCGAGCAGCTCTCCCTCCTCGCGCAGCTGGCGGGCCGTCTCCGCGATCGTGCGCTCGGGTGCCGGGCCGACCGACCGGAGCGCCTCGAGCAGGCGGTGTCTCACACGGGTGCGCGCGAAACGCGGGTCGGCGTTCGACGGGTCGTCGCGCCAGCCGAGCTCGCGCGCGCGCAGATAGTCGCGAACCTCCTCGCGCGTGACCTCGAGCAGCGGGCGCACGAGGCGACCGCGCCGCGGCGCCATCCCGTGCAGCGCCCGCGAGCCGGGCGAGACCGCCAGCCGGTAGAGCACGGTCTCGGCCTGGTCGGAGGCGGTGTGGGCGGTCGCGTAGTCCCCCCAGGGGGGAGGGTCAGACCCTCCCCCCGGGGTGAGACGCTCGGCCACGGCATAGCGTGCCTCCCGCGCGCGCTCCTGCAGGTTCCCGCCCTCCTCGAGCCGGATTCGTTCCACGTGCAGCGGCACGCCGAGCCGCTCGCACAGCTCGCGCACGAACGCCTCGTCCCCCTCCGCCTCGGGCCGCAGCCCGTGGTTCACGTGCAGCACGGACACGTTCGCCCCCAGGCGAACGGCCACGTCGAGCAGGCAGACGGAGTCCCCTCCGCCCGACACCAGCACGAGCAGCGGCTCGCCCGGGCGGACCAGGCCGCTTCGCCGTGCCGCGTCGAGCGGCCGCTCGCTCATGGCTCCTTCGGGGTGGCTCGGCAGAGCGCGCGGGGCTCGTCGAAGCCCTTCAGCTTCACACTGCCGATCGCCTCGAAGCCGAGGTGTGGCGCGTTCCCCGCCGCCTCGACGACCGAGTCGGTGACGAGGACCTCGCCGCCGCGCGCCCGCGCCACCACGCGCGAGGCCAGGTTGACCTCGCGGCCGAAGTAGTCGCCGTCGCGGTAGAGGGTGCTCCCGTAGTGGATGCCGATGCGCGGCTCGGGCCGCTCGTCGAACAGGCCGACGAAGCCGACAGCCCAGTCCACAAGCGCGTGCACGTCGGTGCCGACCACCATCACCTCGTCGCCGATCGTCTTGACCACCCGCGCGTCGTCGGGCAGCGTGTGCGTGACGCCCTCGACGAAGCGCTCGACCGACGACAGCGCCTCCTCCTCGCCCTCCTCCTCCGTGAAGCGCGTGTAGCCGGCCAGGTCGGCGAAGGCGATCGCCACCCGTACGCGGCCCGCCGCCGACTCGTCCTCCTCGAGCTCGGTCTCCATGTGCCCCACCACGTCCTGGGCCACGTAGTGCTGGAGAAAGCGCCGGTGCACGTAGTCCATCAGCGGCGAGGCGATCGGCAGCAGGTCCCGCGCGAGCCCCTCCATCTCCTCGGCCATCTGGAGGCCCGGCACGCCCTCGCGCATGAGCGGCTCGTGGACGTATAGGTGGAACAGGCGCACCTCGGCGTCTGCGATCTGGGACAGGGCCTGCCCGTAGACCCTGCAGAGCTGCAGGAACGCGACCAGCGGGAAGCCCGCCGCGAGCACGGACGACACGTAGCGGAGGGCCTCGAGGTCCTCGTCCGTCATGGCCTCGAGCGCGGTCGGCGGCAACCCGATGCTCGCCCAGAAGCGCTCGATCAAAGCGGGCTCGAGGCCCGTCTCGCCGGCGGCGTCGTCCAGCGTCCGCTTCCCCCACTCGTCGCCGAACAGCGACTCGATGTACCCGTAGGCGAGCCGGCCCTGCTGTCCCGCCTCGCGGATCTGGTCGAGCCTGTGGCCCCGCTCGCGCAGCCGCGCCACGATGCGCGCGTGGGCCACGGCCGCCTCGGTCCACTCGCCCTTGCCGTCGAGCTCCGGGATCACGCCGCGCTCCGCCCAGCGACGGAGCGTCGCGGGGGAGACGCCTACGCGCTCGGCAGCCTCCTTCAACGTGAGGGTCTCCTCGCCCATCTCCCTGATTGTGACCCTCACGTCGCAACGGCGGAGTGGAAGGGTCACTCCGCCGCTGCGTGCGGGCGTAACGGCCCGCCACGTAGGCCGGTGACAGCGAGTGTCTCCCGGTCTCTACAAGCCTCCGGCCATCTTTGCGCGCGCGGCGTGGCGAGTCAACCGCGGGGGTAGTATCGCGCGCACGGAAAGTGGAGGGAGAGCCTTGAATTACTTCGTCACCGGCGCCACCGGCTTCATCGGCAGGCACCTCGTCGCCGAGCTGCTGAAGCGGGAAGGGACCATCTACGTGCTCGTCCGCGAGGGCTCGCGCGGCAAGGTGGACTCGCTCGTGCAGCGCCTCGGCGCGCCCGATGGGCGCATCGTGCCGGTCACCGGCGACCTGTCGAAGCCCGGGCTCGGCGTCGAGGGGTTCGACCAGCCGATCGACCACTTCTTCCACCTCGCCGCCGTGTACGACATGGCCGCCGACGAGGAGGCCATGGAGCGGGCCAACATCGAGGGCACGAAGCACGTGATCGAGTTCGCGAACTCGATCGAGGTAAGGCGCTTCCACCACACCAGCTCGATCGCGGTCGCCGGCCTCTACAAGGGCGTGTTCCAGGAGGACATGTTCGACGAGGGGCAGCGCCTCCCGCACGCCTATCACCGCACCAAGTACGAGTCCGAGCGCATGGTGCGCGAGGAGATCCGGGCGGGACGCACGATCGTGTACCGGCCGGGGATCGTCGTGGGGCACTCGGAGACCGGCGAGATGGACAAGATCGACGGTCCCTACTACTTCTTCAAGCTGCTCCAGAAGCTGCGCCACGCGCTGCCCGAGTGGGCCCCGCTCGCCGGCCCGCAGGGCGGCGAGACCAACCTCGTGCCGGTCGACTACGTGGCCAAGGCGATGGACCACATCGCCCACCTGCCGGACGAGGAGCTGCCCGGCGACACCTTCCACCTGGTCAACCCGGAGCCGATGCGGGTGGGCGACACGCTGAACGAGTTCGCCAGGGCCGCCCACGCCCCCCAGTTCGCGATGCGGGTCGACCCGCACATGACGAACGCGATCCCCAAGCAGGTTCGCAAGGGCGTGATGGCCCTGCCGACCGTCAAGCGGATCCGCCACCAGCTCTACCACGACCTCGGCATCCCGCCGGCGGCGATGGAGAACCGCGACTTCCGCTGCACGTTCGACGCCCGCGACACGCAGCGCGCGCTCAGCGGCACCGGCATCGCCGTGCCGCCGCTGTCGACCTACGCCCCCAGGCTGTGGGACTACTGGGAGCGGAACCTCGACCCGGACCTGTTCCGCGAGCGCTCGCTCAGCCGCTCGATCCAGGGCAAGCGCGTGATGATCACCGGCGCGTCGAGCGGCATCGGCCGGGAGACGGCGCTCAAGATCGGCGAGGCCGGCGGCGAGGTGCTGCTCGTCTCGCGCACGCGCGAGAAGCTCGAGGAGGTGGCCCGGCAGGTCGAGGAGGCGGGCGGCACCGCGCACGTGCACCCCTGTGACCTCGCCGACCTCGACGACATCGACCGCCTCGCCCAGGAGGTGCTCGACGAGCACGGCGGCATCGACATCCTCCTGAACAACGCGGGGCGCTCGATCCGCCGCTCCGTGGCGCGCTCGTACGACCGCTTCCACGACTACGAGCGCACCATGCGGCTGAACTACTTCGGCGCGCTCAAGCTGATCCTGGCGTTCCTCCCCGGGATGCGCGAGCGCAAGGACGGCCACATCATCAACGTGTCGTCTATCGGGGTTCAGACGAACACGCCGCGCTTCTCCGCCTACGTGGCGTCGAAGGCGGCGCTCGACGCCTTCTCACGCTGCGTCGCGCCGGAGTGCATCGGCGACAACGTGAAGTTCACGACGGTCTACATGCCGCTGGTGCGCACTCCGATGATCGAGCCGACCGACATCTACAAGGCCTTCCCGACGCTCACCCCGGACGAGGCCGCCCAGATGCTCGCCGACGCCATGATCGACAAGCCGAAGCGCGTGGCCTCGCGGCTCGGGACGTTCGGCGAGGTGCTCTACGCGGTGTCGCCCAAGACCGTCGACATCGTGCTCAACACGGCCTACAACCTGTTCCCCGACTCGAAGGCCTCGAAGGGCGACAAGGCGGACGGGAAGCCGGCCCCGGCCGCCGAAAAGAAGGAAGAGGAGATGTCCACCGAGGCGGTGGCTATGGCCTATCTGATGCGCGGCGTGCACTTCTGAGGCGGACGAGCCGCAGCTGGAGACGGCGCTCCGCCGACAGATTGCCGACCTGGTCCTCCGCCGTCATCACGAGGCGGTAGCGCCCCGGCCGCAGGCCGCGGGCGCTCAGGCGAACGGCGTTCGCCCCCGCCGCCCCGTCGTGCGTCAGGACCCGCTTCTCCTGCCAGCCGATGCAGCGGCGGCCGCGGCGCGCCCGCCGGCGGCACGGCTGGCCAGGCGCCGAGCGGCGGCCTCGCTGCGCGCGCTGCAGTGAAAGCCGCACCGCAGCCGGCTCGGACAGGTTGAAGCGGACGGTGGTGGCGCCCGGCAGCCGGCCGCGGCGCGACCCCTCGCGCGGACGGCCGGCGGCGGCTGCGCTTGCCCGGGCGCCCACCCCAAGCACCCGCGCGCCCACTCGCAGCCCGGTGATCACCGGGATCGCCCCGTCCACTAGAACGCTCGCCTCCGCCACCGCGCGGGCGCCGTGGCGGTCGTTCACCCGCACGCGCATGGTCACAGGCCCGTTCGACGAGAAGCTGCGGGTGGCTCTGGCCGCGCCGCCCGAGCCGGCCTCGAAGATGCCGTCGCCGTCGAGGTCCCACTCGAACACCAGCGGGATCCCCTCGGGATCGCTCGAGCCGGACGCGTCCAGGTGCACCGGGCGCCCGGCGGCCACCACGGTGCGGTCGAGCCTGAGCGCCGCCGAGGGGGGCCGGTTCACGACCGCCGCGATGCCGAGCGGGTGGTTGAACAGGTCGCCTGCGCGCACGAGCGTCTGCCCGCCGCCCTGCGGGTCCACGCGCACAATGCCGCCGTCGCGGTCGGGGCCGAGGTTGAAGTCGCTCACGAGCAGCCCGCCCGCCGGGTCGAACGCGATCCGCTCGGGCGTCTCGAGCACGTCCTGGTCGCCGTTGGGGGTGATCTCGACCTGGTCGCCTGTGAGCGGGTCCAGGCGGATGATGCCGCCGAAGCGGGGGCACTCGTTGGGCACGAGGATCCCACCGTCCGGCGCCACCGCCACGCCGAGCGGCCAGGCGATGCTCCCCGAGTTGCTCAACTCCTGCTGGAGCCCGGTGAGCCGATCGACGCGCACCACCTTGCCGAGCGGCTGGCAGTTCGACGGGATCTGGTCTCCCGAGACCCGGTTGGTCACGATCAGGTCGCCGTCGCTCTCGATCCCGATCCCGAACGGCAGGTCCAGCTCGTCGAAGCCGGGGAGGTCGGAGCGCACGCTGATGAGCTTCTGCTCGCCGGTCTGCGGATCGACCTTGATCACGGCGCCGTCGTTGTCCGGAGCCCGGTTGTCGACCACGTAGAGCTGTCCGTCCGGCGCGACGGCGATGCCGGCGGGGTCGTAGAACTCGCCGCCGCTCGACACCAGGCTCTGCACCCCGGTGAGCGGGTCGACGCGGATGATCGCTCCGTCCCTGGCGTTCGGCACGCCGAGGTCGGCCACGACCAGGCTGCCGTCGGCCTCGAGCGCGAGGTCGTAGGGGCGCCGGAACAGCGTGCCCTGCGGGCCGTTGCGGGACACCTCGGTGAGCGCGCCGGAGACGGGATCCGTGCGGAGGATCACCGCTCCGCTGGAGAAGCTGTTCGCCGTGTATATGACGTAGGGGTCGCCAGGCGCGGCATGGGCCGTCCCGGACATCAGCATCACTGCGAGCAGTGGCCAGAAGAGGATGCGCTTCCGGCGCATCCCAATCGACCGTACCTGTGCTTTGACATGCGTCAACCGCTGGAGCAACCCATTCACGCACCTATGTCATCGGCACCCGCGCCGATCAGATGAACGCGGGCCCCCGCCGGACGAGGTTCTCGTAGAGCGCCTGCTGGACGGTGTCGCGCACGCGTTCCGTCAGCTCGAGCACGGTGGCGCGGTCGCCGGCGGCGTCCGGACCGTAGGACGCCGTCTCGATCGGGTCGCAGAACTCGATCCGCCAGCGCGACGGCAGGGGGACGGCGCCCAGTGGCCCGAGCCAGGGGAAGGTCGGGGTGAGCGGGAAGAAGGGCGCCCCGATCAGCCGCGCGAGCGGAGGGAAGTCGGCCAGCTTGGGGTAGATCTCCTCGCTGCCCACCACGGCCACCGGCACGATCGGCACCCCCGCCCGCAGCGCGATCTCCACGAAGCCGCCGCGCCCGAAGCGCTGCACGCGGTAGCGCTCGGAGTAGGACTTGCCGGTGCCCTTCACGCCCTCGGGGAAGACAGCGACGAGCTGCTCCTGCTCGAGCAGCCGGAGCGCGTTGTAGGGCGAGGCCACGACACCGCCGACCTTCCGCATGAAGACCGAGACCCACGGAAGGTGGAAGGCCCAGTCGAGAACGAGGAAGCGGGGGTGGCGCGGCAGGGGGTGCTCGCGCAGCAGCGCGACCGAGATCATCGTGGCGTCCCAGGGCAGGATCCCGGCGTGGTTGGCGGCCAGCATCGCGCCGCCGTGCGAGGGCACGTTGTGGACGCCGCTGACCTTCACCCGCCACCAGCGGTCGTAGAGGAAGCCGAAGAAGGGCTCGACCAGCTCGGTGAAGCCCTCGTCGAAGCCCCACTCGTCCTCGGTGTAGTCGCCCTCGAGCCGGCGCATGACGCGCTGGACCGTCTGGCGGGCGTCGCGCGGCAGGACGGTCGCGCCTCGGGTCACGGCCTCCGGCAGCTCCAGGCCCGCGTCCAGCCCCTCGCGGAGGCGGCGCAGGAAGGCGAGGAGCGCGTCCAGGTCGGGGCCGTCGCTCACGCCGCCGCCTCCCGCGGGCCGCCCTCGCGTCCTCGCGCGCGTCTGACCCAATCCTCCACCGCCGCCACGGTGGAGTAGCGCGGCGGATGGCCGACCTCCTCCTCCAGCCGGCGGATGTCGACGGCCCGCCCGTATCGGAGGAGGCGCCGGAAGTCCTCGGAGTACGCGCCGATCCCGAGCCGCGTGGCGGCGCCCGTGACGGGCGCGAACAGCGGGCCGGCGAGAGGCAGGGGCGGGCGGCCGGCCATCCGGATCATCCGGGCCAGCCCGATCGTGCCGCGGCCGGCCACGTTCACCGCGCCGGGCACCGGGTGGGCGATCGCCGCGATGAGGGCCTCGAGCGCGTCCTCCTCGTGCACGAGCTGGATGCGCGGGTCGAATCCGAGGTAGGTGGGGCAGGCGGGCTGGGACAGGTAGCGCGTGATCTGGGTGTCGAGCGCCGAGCCGATGGCCGGCTGGTAGCGCAGCATGGTGCAGGTCACCTGCGGGCGCCGGCGGGAGAAGGCTTCGAAGTAGTTCTCGATCTCGGCGACGTCGCGCTGGAAGCGGGTGCGGAGCGGGAACAGGCGGGTCATCTCCTCGGTGAGGAACTGCGGCGCGTGCGCCTCGGCGCCGTAGATGCCGGCCGAGCCGCGGATGACCACGGTCTCGATGCTGGGGGCGCGCTCGCAGGCGGCGATCAGCTGGAGCGAGCCGATCACGTTGATGTCGTGCATGGCCCGGGAGGACATGCCCGGGCCCGGCTGGCGGACGATCTTGTTGTGGACGACCGTGTCCGGGGTAGCTGCCGCGATCAACCTGGCGACCCCGGGATCGCGGATGTCCGCATCGTGGAGCTCGGTGCGCTGGAGCTTCGTCTTCGGCCGCCGCGTGTCGATGCCCACGACCGCCTCGACCTCGGGATCGCGCTCGAGACGCTCGGCGAGGAGGGTGCCCAGATGGCTCCCGACGCCGGTGATGAGGATGCGGCGGCCAGGCACTACGAGGCGCGGCCGCCGGAGCGCTTTGCGCCCGAGCGCTTCGCGCCGGACCGGGACGCCGACCGCTTGGCCGGCAGCCGCTCCTCGATCGCGTCGAGCCTGCGGCCGATCCGGCGCAGCTCCGCCTTCAGCTCGCGGATGTCCTCGGAGGTCGCAGGCCGGCGGTCCTCGATCGCCCTCCGGCCGCGGGCGAGCCCGGCCCCGGCGCCCTTGCGGAGCTGGTCGACCGTGCCGGCCAGATCGTCGAGCGCACCCTGCGTCCGCTCGCGCTGGCGCTCGGCCGAGCCGAGCGTGGCCTGCACCGTACGCTCGACGGCATCGCGCAGCTCGGCCGGTGTGGATGGGCGCTTGGCCATGGCAGCCGGAGTCTTCCACACGGCCGTCACGATGCCGTCCCGTGGCGCACTCGGCCGAGCCGAGTGCCTCCGGCCTTCGCGGCTACTGTTCGCCGCCGCCGTGCCACTCGAGCACCAGCCCCGAGCGATCCACCTGAGGCCAGCCGCCGACCTCGCCGAGCGCGTGCTGCTCCCGGGCGATCCTCACCGCGCGCTCGCGGTGGCGCAGCACCTCCTGGACGGCCCGAAGATGTTCAACCACAGCCGCGGGCTGTGGGGCTATACCGGCATCGCGGCCGACGGCGAGCCGCTCACGATCCAGGCGACCGGCATGGGCGGCCCGAGCGCCGCGATCGTCGCCGAGGAGCTGATCGCCCTGGGCGCGCGGCGGCTCGTGCGGATCGGGACCTGCGGCGCGCTCGTCGGCGACCTCGCGATCGGCGACCTGCTCGCCGCCGAGAGCGTGCTCCCCGCCGACGGCGCCAGCGCCGCACTGGGGGCCAACGGCGCGCTCGCCCCCGACCCCGGCCTCCACGCCCGGCTGGTCGAGGCCGGCGCCCGCCCCGGCACGATCGTCAGCAGCGACCTGTTCTACGACCCCCGCGACGGCCAGTCGTCCGGGTGGGTAGAGCGCGGAGCGGTCGCGGTGGAGATGGAGGCGGCCACGCTGTTCCGGGTAGCGGCCCTGCGGGGGGCGGAGGCGGCCTGCGTGGTGGGGGTGTCGGACGTGCCCGGCGGCCACCGCGCGCCGCCGGAGGAGCTGGAGGCGCTGGGGCTGCGGCTCGGTGAGGTGGGCTTCGCCGCCGTCGAACGGCAGCGCTAAAGGGGTCGGGTCCGGCGCCCCCGCCTCTCGAGTGTCGACTTTGTCGGGCCGGAGCCGACGAACTCGACAATCGGGGCTAGGACTCGGTGACCGTGAGCCGCTCCT
>Ga0081538_10000170_pt1 | contig 69585 bp, 66 predicted proteins | sample TabmetS5T2R1_FD_71022 | JGI IMG/M metagenome (GOLD analysis project Ga0081538, IMG submission 71022) | Tabebuia heterophylla rhizosphere microbial communities from the University of Puerto Rico - S5T2R1 | ecosystem: Host-associated > Plants > Roots > Rhizosphere ... | reverse complement strand
GTTCCGCCGGGAGCGGATCGCGGGCGCGGCGGGCACGATGCTGGAGGAGGTGGAGCGGGCGCTCGAGCCGTGGCGACCCGGAACCCGCGTGCCGCTCTACACGTGGACCCGCCGGCTCGCCCTGCGGATCGCGATGCGCGCCCTGTTCGGCTTCGACCCGGACCGGATCGATCTCGACATGGCCGGGGAGTTCGAGCGAGTGCTGGGGTTCTGGGGCCGCGACTACACGGCACAGATGCTCCGCGGGCCGGGCAGTCCCTGGCGACGGATGCTGGACGCGCGGGCCCGGCTCGACCGGGTGATACTCGCGGAGATCGACCGCCGGCGCGCGAGCGGCGAGCGGGGGGAGGACATCCTGAGCCTGCTGCTGGACGCAAGCGACGAGGACGGGTCGACTCTCTCGCGCGAGGAGCTGCGGGACCAGGTTATGACGCTGCTGTTCGCCGGCCACGACACGACCACGTCGACGGTCGCGTTCCTCTTCTACGAGCTCGCATGGAACCCGCACGAGCAGGAGCCGTTGCGGGCCGAGCTGGCCGGCCTGTCGGCCGGCGGTGCGCCGGCTGCCGCCGATGTCGTGTCCGGTCCCGCCGGGGCGGCCGCCGCTGGCGTCTCCGGCACAGCCCCGCCCTGCGTGGATCTCGTCGCCGGCCTGCCCCGGCTCGACATGGCGATCGACGAGACGCTCCGCAAGTACCCACCCGCCTGGATCGGCCCGCGCCGGTCGGTCCAGCCGTTCGAGCTCGAGGGCGTGCGGGTGCCCGGCGGCGTGCTGGTCAACTACTGCTCCTGGGCCAGCCACTGGCTGCCGGAGGTGTTCCCGGAGCCGGAGCGGTTCCGGCCCGAGCGGTTCAGCGCCGAGGCGCGGGCCGCGCTGCCGAAGGGCGCGTACGTGCCGTTCGGCGGCGGCTCGCGGACGTGCATCGGGATGCGCTTCGGCCTACTCGAGGTCAAGGCGATAGCGAGCTCGATCCTCCGCCGCTTCGCCCTCGAGCTGGCCGAGCCGGAGCGCCCGCTGTCGATCCGCCAGATGCCGACGCTGTCGCCGCGCGGCGGGCTCCCGATGGTCGTTCGCCGGGCGACGTAAGCGGTCCAGTGGGCGCTGCAGGGCTCGAACCTGCGGCCTTCGCGTTGTAAGCGCGACGCTCTCCCAACTGAGCTAAGCGCCCGGGGGGCTGGGCTACGCGCCGCCCGGGGCCGCCGCGCGCCCAAGGGCCGAGTCTAGTATCAGCCGGGTGAACGGCCCGCTCTTCTGGAAGGCGCTCGGCGTACAGGCCGTCGCGGTGGCGATCCTCTTCGGCGTCCTGGTGGCGCTGCCGCTCGACGACGACTTCTTCGAGAGCTGGGGCTTCGTCGTGGGCCCGATCGCGTGGCTTTCGTGCGCGCTGGTGACGGCCCGTGTGCTCTCCCTACCCGCCGGCTACGCGCTGTTCGCGGCGCTGGCGGGCGGAGTGGCCGGGGCGATCGTGCTGCTGCTGGTGAGCCACCCGGCCGGAATGGTGGCGGCACTGCTGGTGTTCGCGGCGTCGTGTGGGGGCTACGACGCGGGGGTGCAGGAGGCCGCGACCGCAAAGGAATAGCCCCGACGAGAATCGAACTCGCTCTACCAGATTGAAAGTCTGGCGTGCTGACCGGTACACCACGGGGCCTTTCGCGCCGATTCTAGGCCCCATTCCGTCCGGCGGCCGTGCGAACATGTGTTCGTCGTGCTATCGAGGATCGCGGAGCGGAAAACCGCTCGTCGGCTTCGTCGCGAAGGGATGCCCTACAAGCGCATCGCCGAGGAGCTCGGCGTCGGCGTCGGGTCGGTCCATTTGTGGACGAGCGACATCGAGCTCACCGCTGAACAGCGGGAACGCATCCTGCGCAGGCAAAGTGAGCAGCGGGATCCCGAGCACATGCGACGCATGACGGCAGCGTCATCGGCGATGCGGCGCGCCCGCCGGCAGCAGTGGCAGGAACAGGGCCGCAGCGCGGCTCGGCTCGGCGACTCGCTTCACCACGCCGGTTGCATGCTGTATTGGGCCGAGGGAGGGAAGGACCGGAACAGGATCCAGTTCACCAACTCCGACGTACAAATGCTCGCGGTGTTCCGGCGCTTCCTGACCGACGCACTCGGCGTTCCTCGCACGGCGATTCGGCTAACGATCAACGTCTACACGAACAACGGACTGTCGATCGACGAGATCCAGGCCTATTGGCTGGCGCGCCTCGACCTTCCCGTCCATTGCGTCCGCGCTCACACCCTCAACCACATGCCTACCTCCAGCAGCGGCCGCGGCAGACGGCTCCCGTATGGCGTCTGCACCCTGCGCGTGAACAGCACTGCGAACGTGCAGCACATCTTCGGCGCGATACAAGAATACGCCGGCTTCGAGGAGCCAGCATGGCTGGACTGACGCCAAGAGTGGGAGGCCGACGGCTGTGTACACACGACGGCCGCCGCCGGTCGCGGCCCGCATCGAGCACGCCTCCTCGCCGCTAGAACGGCCGGACGAAACCGTCCCAGGCGAGCGCCGGGCGCTCGCGCGGCAGCCGCAGGACCGCCATCGCTCCACTTCCGCGCGGCACCCCGTGCTCCAGGGGGCGTCGGCGCCGCCAGTGGAATCCGTCAGGCAGCGCGTCCGGTTCGAGCGTGACGCCGAGATTTCGCTCGACGTACGCGATGGCGAGGCGCACCGCCGGGAGCCAGGTGTCGTCCACGACCACGAGGCCGCCCGGCCGAACCAGCCGCGTCATGAAGTAGAGGTCGAGGAAGACGCCCTCGAAGCGGTGTTCGCCGTCGACGAAGGCGAGGTCGAACTCACGGCCTTCCCGAACCATTCGCGGTAGGGCGAGCTGGCTCTCCTCCTCGATCACCTCGACCACTCCATCGACGCCTGCGTCTCGAAGCGTCCTGAGACCCGCGCCGTTCCAGGACTGCCGCTGGAAGGGGTCGATCGCCAGGTGCCGCCCGCCCCGTTCGAGCACCGCCCGGCAGAGGAACAGCGCCGACATCCCGAGCGCGAGGCCCACCTCGACGGTGTGCTCGGCCCCTTCGGACAGGGCGAGGCGCGTCAGCGCGTCGCCCTGCTCGCGCTTCACGCTGTGCGGCTCCAGAGCGACGGCGGCGCCGGCTTCGTCGAGGACGTGGCCGCTGGCGTAGGCGTCCGCGAGAAACTCGGTCGGTTCGCGCGTCATCGCCCGTCGCTCATAGGCGGCCTTCACTCACGAGCCAGCCTCGCTCGCAAGCAGCCTCACTCGCAAGCCAGCCTCACTCGCAAGCCAGCCTTAATTCGCAGGCGAGCGGTCACCCACAGACGAGCGTTCATAATTCGACCAGGGCCGTTAGCTCAATTGGCAGAGCGCGGGACTTCAAGACAAAGGAGCGCTAGTCGGGAAACCGCTGGTTGGTCGGCAGCTGTTTGCTGGGACGCCCTGAGAGCCTGGGGTACCGAAGCGTGACAATCCTCAGGATTGGGCTATCAGCAGGCAACCCCGCAAGGGAGAGCCCTCAGAGGCCATACGCTGCCCACCCTAACGTCCAGTCGAGGGTGAAGAGATGGTCCAGACCGCAACACCGCCCGAGGCGGTGGCCGGTGAGAGCCGGTGCGGCACTGTTAATCCTTGAGATCCGGGTTCGAGTCCCGGGCGGCCCACTTCGAAGATCCGCGTCGACTGGCCGCCGGCTGCCCAGGGAAGCCGGCAGCCCGTTGCCCACATCAGAATGCGGACGCCGGCGGTCGCGGCGCCGCTCAGACCGTGGCGCGCGCCCCGGCGGGCGGCGGCGGCGCGGGCGCCTGCGGTACACCGACCGGCATCCGACCGGGTCCTGCCGACAGCACAGCGTCGAGCAATCCGGGGAAGCGCTCGTTCAGGTCGTCCGCGCGCAGGGAGAGCATCCGCCGGCGGCCCTCCGGGCGGGTGCGGACCACGCCGGCCTCTCGGAGCACCCTGAAGTGGTGCGAGAGCGTCGGCTTCGAGAGCCCTATGTGGAAGGTTCCGCAGGTGCATTCGTCGCCCTGCGCCAGCCAGCGGACGATGGCCAGGCGGGCCGGATCGCTTAGGGCGTGGAGGACGGCGGAGAGCTCCAGCTCGTCACATGATGGGTGGTGGGGCTCTCTCACGGGAAGCCTCGGGCCTCAACTGTAGCGACGGTTCGATGCCTGTCTAAGCGGGCGCTCGGATGGGCGTCGGGTGAGGTCGGGTGGGGGTCCGGTGGGCGCGGATCGATGTCGGTTCGCTCGCAAGGGCGTCAGCGGACTCGCATGAAGCTCAGTGTCGGAAGTGGCGCCGCGCGGTGAAGACCATGGCGACCCCGGCGGCGTCGCATGCCTCGACGACCTCGGGGTCGCGTTGCGAGCCTCCGGGCTGGATGATCGCGGCGATTCCGGCGTCGATCGCCATCTGAGGGCCGTCGGCGAAGGGGAAGAACGCGTCGGAGGCCATCACCGCGCCCTCCAGGTCCAGTCCGGCCGACCGCGCCTTCTCGACGGCGATCCTCACGGAATCGACCCGGCTCATCTGACCGGCCCCGATCCCGACTGTCCCGAGCGCGCGTGAGAGGACGATCGCGTTCGACCGGACGTGCTTGCACACCCGCATCGCGAACAGCAGCTCGCCCCACTCGCCCTCGCTCGGGGCACGCCGGGTGGCGACGCGCATGGCCTCGCGCACCTCCAGCCCCGTATCCCTGTCCTGCACGAGCAGACCGCCTCGTACGCGCTTCATGTCGTGCTCGCCCACCGGCACACGCCGCCGTTCGCGGTTCTCGAGGATGCGGATGTTTGGCTTCTGCTCGAGCAGGGCGAGCGCGTCGTGGTCGTAGTCGGGCGCAAACACGACCTCGACGAACATCGAGTGCAGCCGCTCCGCCAGTCGCAGGTCGACCGCTCGGTTTAAGCAGAACACCCCACCGAAGGCGCTCTGCGCGTCCGTGGCCAGCGCCTTCTCGAAGGCGTGGCCGATGTCGGCCCCGACCGCCGCCCCGCACGGGTTGTTGTGCTTGATGATCGCCGCCGCCGGCAGCTCGAACTCCTCGACCAGGCGTCGGCCCGCATCCAGATCGAGCAGGTTGTTGAACGACAGCTCCTTACCGTGGAGCTTCGACACCATCGAGAGCAGATCGGTGCGCGACCCGGTCTCCGCGTAGTAGGCCGCGCGCTGGTGCGGGTTCTCCCCGTAGGAGAGATCGAGGACCTTCTCGAACGACCGCGTGTACTGCGCCGGCAGATCCTCTTCCCGCTCGGCGAACCAGCGCGCGATCGTCGTGTCGTATCGGGCCGTGTACGCGAACGCCTCGGTGGCGAGGCTCTCTCGCGTCCGGCTCGACAACCTGCCTCCGCTCGACGCGAGCTCCTCCAGAACCGCGTCGTAGCTCTCGGGCGACACGACCACCGCCGTGTACGGGTGGTTCTTCGCGGCGGCGCGGATCAGCGTGGGGCCGCCGATGTCGATGTTCTCCATCACATCCTCGTCGTCAACGCCCCTCTGCGAGGAGATCCGCTCGAACGGATAGAGGTTGACGCAGACGAGATCGATCGGCGCGATCCCGAGCTTGTTGAGGGTGTCGACGTGGTCGTGGTCCGAGCGGACGGCGAGTACCCCGGCGTGGATCCGCGGACTCAAGGTCTTCACGCGCCCGTCCAGGATCTCCGGGAAGCCCGTGTAGTCCTCGACGGACTGCGTCCCGATGCCCTCGTCGGCCAGCTCCTGGGCGGTGCCGCCGGTCGAGACGATCGCGATGCCGAGCGCGGACAGTCCGCGGGCGAAGTCGACGAGCCCGCGCTTGTCCGAGACGCTCAACAGCGCCCGGCGGATCTGCACGTCCGCCGGCGCGGCCGCCTCGACGCCGCGCGGCTCAGTGTGGTGCATCGTCCCCTTCTTCCACGTGGACCAGCCGCGGATTGTGCTCGTCGATCCGTACGGCGCCCGCCGCGATCAGGCGCACGGCACGCGGCAGCAGCCGGTGCTCTATTGCGTGCACGCGCTGCTCGATCTCGGCGATGTCCCGAGGATAGGGAAGCGTCAAGCACTCCTGCAAGATGATCGGACCGGTGTCGACGCCTTCATCGACGAAGTGCACCGTCACCCCGGTTACCTTGACCCCCCAGTCGAGCGCCCGCTCGATCGCACGGACGCCGGGGAACGCGGGAAGCAGCGCCGGATGGACGTTGACGATCCGGCCGGCGAAGCGCCGGACGAACGCCGGATCGAGCAGCTCCATGAACCCGGCGAGGACCACGAGGTCGACGGAGCGCGCCTCGAGCCAGTCGCCCAGGGCCCGGTCGCGCGCCGGGCGATCGGGGTGGTCGGCGATGGGAAACACCGCCGCCTCCACGCCCGCACGCTCCGCGCGCGCGAGCCCGCCGGCCGCGGGCGTGCTCGAACCGACGGCGACGACCTCGATCCCGTCGCGCCCATGCACCTGGTCCAGCAGCGCCTGCAGGTTCGTGCCGGCGCCCGAGATCAGGACCGCTACGCGGAAGCTCACGGACAGGCCGAGACGTGCTTCCAGCCACGGAGCGAGGTGCTCGCGCCGTGAAGTGCGCCCCTCACGCCGTTACGCGCAGCACCGGATATGGACCGCGAGTCGTCTCCAGGCGTCCCTCCTCTATGAGCTCGTCCACTCGCGACAGGATGTCCGCTCGGCGCATGTGCGAGGAGACGCCGTAGGCGGGCAGGCCGTCATACGAGTTGCGTTGGACCTTCTTGCTGCGTGACCCGTGGAGGATCTCGGCACAAAGGGTCCGGCCGACGGCGGGACGAGCCCCCCGGGCCACGGCCAGGATCGCGTCGTCGAGGCCCTCGATCTCGATCGGGTCGGGCGGCGGCGCGACCAGCCGGAGACAGCCGTCGCAGACGTCGCAGCAACCCGCCGGCTCGGCGCGAGGAGCCGCCCCATCACCGAAATGCCGCATGATCGCCGCCCTGCGGCAGTCGTCCCGCTCAACGTATGCCCAGATCTCCCGGTACTGGCGCCAGCGCGCCCGCGCCGCCTCCGCCACGGACGCCCGGCAGAGGGCTGCCGCCTTTCGGTCGAAGCGACCGAGCACCGTCCCAGCCACCCGGTCGGGCGCCGACGGGGACGGCGCAACCACGCGCGCGCGGGTCAGATGACCGATCAGGGCCCGGAGGCGGTCGCCGTCGCCACCCAGGTCGCGCGCGAGCTCGGCGGCGTCGAGCACGTACCGGCCGTCCCCGTCGGCGCTCGCCGCGAGTCGATCGGCGAGCCAGCCCGGCAGGCCCTCGTCGACCTCATCCCGCTTGATGAAGTGGACGTGAAGGGCCTTGTCGCGGTTCTCGGCTAGCAGCAGCGCCCGAGCCGGGCGCCCGTCCCGTCCCGCGCGGCCCGCCTCCTGGTAATACGCCTCGAGGGACGAGGGGACGCTGGCATGCAGCACGGTCCGCACGTTCGCCTTGTCCACCCCCATTCCGAAGGCGTTCGTGGCGCAGATGACCCGGACGTCGTCGGCGAGGAACCTCCGCTGGACCTCGGCCCGGCGCTGACGGTCGAGACCCGCGTGGTACGCGACGGCGGCCTCGCCGAGCGCACCGCTCAGGTCAGCGGCCAGCTCCTCCGCTCCGGCCCGGGTCCCCGCGTAGACGATGGCCGGCAGCGCGTCCTCCGAGCGCAGCGCTTCCACGACGAGCGCGCGCTTCTCGTGGGGCGCCGGACGGGCGACGGCGAACGCGATGTTCGGCCGGTCGAAGCCGGTGGCCACACGCAGCGGGTCGTGCAGTCCGAGCCGGCGGGCGACGTCCGCCGCCACCCGCGGCGTGGCGGTGGCCGTGGAGGCCATGATCGCCCCGGCGCCGAGGGTGCGCGCCGCGTCTGCCAGCCGGAAGTAGTCGGGCCGGAAGTCGTGCCCCCACTGCGACACGCAGTGCGCCTCGTCGACGACGAACAGTCCTACGCGGGCGGTCGCCACCCGCTCGAGGAAGCCCGGAGCCGCGAAGCGCTCGGGTGCGACATAGAGCAGGCGCAGCTCGCCGGCCGACGCCCGCCGAAGCGCCTCGGCGTTTTCCGGCGGGGCCTGCTGGGCGTTCACCAGCGCCACCTGCCCGCCGAGCCCGCGCGCGACGAGCGCATCTACCTGATCCTGCATGAGGGCGACGAGCGGCGAGACGACGACGGTGAGGTCGTCGCGGAGCAGCGCCGGAAGCTGGTAGCAGAGCGACTTGCCCGAGCCGGTGGGCATCACGACAAGGACGTCGCGGCCCTGGAGCGCCGCCTCGCACGCCTCCCGCTGGCCTGGGCGAAAACGGGCGAACCCGAAGTGCGCCTGCAGGTGGCCGGTGAGCTCCATGGGGAAGGCCACCCTAGCGCCGGGCCCGGCGGGAGAAGCGCTGGAGTAGCCGATCTGTAACGCGCCGTGCACGGAGTTGTCACACAGCGTGCGAAGGAGCGCGGCGCGAGGGGAGAGGAGCTCCACGGGAGGGGCCGCGGAACGCGAGCCGCGGATCTCCACGGCGGTCGGGCCGTCGGCCCGGCTCAGGCCTTCAAGACCGCCAGCTCCTCCAGCGCGAACTTCCCGTTGGCGGAATCGGTGCGCTCGAGCGGGTAGTCGCCCGAGAAGCAGGCGTCGCAGTGCGTCTCGCGTGCCCCGCGGACCGCCTCGTACACCCCGTCGAGGGAGAGGTATGCGAGCGAGTCGCAGTCGAGCTCCCGCGCGACCTCCTCCACGCTGCGGCCGTGAGCGACCATCTCCTGGGTGGTGGACATGTCGATGCCGTAGTGGCAGGGGTGGCGGATCGGAGGCGCCGAGACGCGCATGTGGATCTCGGCCGCGCCCGCGTCGCGCAGCATCTGGACGATCTGCCGGGTCGTGTTCCCGCGCACGATCGAGTCGTCCACGACGACGAGCCGCTTGCCCGCCACCACCTCTCGCAGCGGGTTGAACTTCATTCGCAGACCGTGCTTTCGAAGCTCCTGGCCGGGCTGGATGAACGTGCGAGCGACGTAGCGGTTCTTGATGAGTCCGTCGTCGCGCGGGATGCCCGACGCCTTCGAGTAGCCGGCGGCCGCGGCGTTCCCCGAGTCGGGCACCGCGATGACGACGTCCGCCTCCACGGGCGCCTCGCGCCACAGGATCTCGCCCATCTTTCGCCGCGAGACCTGGGTCCGGTTCCCCTCGAGGATCGAGTCCGGACGGGCGAAGTAGATGTGCTCGAACACGCAGAACGCCCGCCGTGCCGAGTCGACGAGCTGCCGCGTCTCGATGCCCCGCTCGCCGAGCGAGACGAGCTCCCCGGGCAGCACCTCGCGCAGGAGCTCGCCGCCGATGATGTCGAACGCGCAGCTCTCCGACGCGACGCAGTACCGGTCGCCGAGCCGGCCGAGCGCGAGCGGCCGCAGGCCGGCGCCGTCGCGGAAGGCGACCACGGAGTCCTTCGTCATCACGACCGTGGAGAACGCGCCCTCGAGCCGGGGCACCACGTCGGCCAGCGCGTCCTCGATCCGGTCGGCCTCGTGTGTCGAGAGCATCGCGGCGATCAGCTCCGAGTCGGACGTGCCCCGGAACTGGACGCCCCGGTCGCTCAGCTCCGAGTGGAGCTCGACCGCGTTGATCAGGTTGCCGTTGTGCGCCAGCGCAAGCTGCCGTCGATCCGAGCGCCAGACGGGCTGCGCGTTCTCCCACGCGCACGAGCCGGTCGTCGAGTAGCGCACGTGCCCGAGCGCCATCTGGCCCTGGAGCGCGCGCAGCTTCTCCTCGTCGAAGACCTGCGACACGAGGCCGAGGTCGCGCACGGTCATTATGTGACCGTCGTCCGCGGTGGCGATCCCCGCCGACTCCTGCCCGCGATGCTGAAGCGCGTACAGGGCGAAGTATGCGAGCCGTGCGACGTCGTTCTCCGGCGCGTACACGCCGAAAATGCCGCACTCGTCGCGAGGACCGTCCCGCTGGTCGAGTGCCTGGATCATGCTGGTGGCGGAGGCTCGTCGATGGTGCCTGGCGGCGAGAGACCCCGCTCGAAGGAGCGTACCAACGGCGCCAGAGGGTTCCGTACGCCCGGGGCCGCCACGCATTGCTAGCGTTTCCGCGCGAACTCGCCGCCTGCAAGGAAAGGGAAGTCCGTGCAGCGTCTGCCACTCGCTCTGGTCGTCTCGCTCGCAATGGCGCTGGGCGCCGCCTCCGCGCCGTCGCAGGCGCAGGCGTCCGCGCCCTCCGCGGTCACCCCGTGGATAGAGCTCGAGCTGGATGCGATCGCCTCCCACCGGACGAATCCGCCGCGCGCCTCGCGCGCGTTGGCCCACCTCAGCACCGCGATGTACCTGGCGGCACTCCCCGGCGGATCGGGCCAGGACGACGCCGTCGCCGGAGCCGCGTCGACGGTGGTGGCCCACTTCTACCCCGACGAGGCGGCCGGCATCCAGGCGCTGGCGGATCGGCTCGCCGACGTCGAAAGCAAGGCGTTCGCCGCCGGGCGCCTGGTCGGACGTCTGCTGATCGCACGCGCGCGGTCGGACGGTGCCGACGCGGTCTGGACCGGAACGGCCCCGCAGGGGCCCGGCTATTGGATTCCGACGCCGCCCGCCTACATCTATCCGCCGCTCGAACCGCTCGCGGGAACCTGGCGGACGTGGAATCTGCGGAGCGGTTCCCAGTTCCGCCCCGGGCCGCCTCCGACGTACGGCAGCGCGCAGTTCCTCGCGGAGGCAGGCGAGGTGTACGAGGTCACTCGGAATCTGACCGACGAGCAGAAACGGATCGCCGAGTTCTGGGCGGACGGCGCCGGGACCGTCACGCCCCCCGGTCACTGGAACGTCATCGCCATCGAGCTCGTGGCAGCCGGCTGGTCGACCCTCCGCGAGGCGCAGCTGTTCGCGACCCTGAACACGGCCCAGGCCGACGCCTTCATCGCTTGCTGGGATGCCAAGTACGCCTACTGGTCGTTGCGTCCGGTGACGGCGATCCGCCGGCTGGGCCTCGACCCCAACTGGCTTTCGTACATCGCGACGCCGCCCTTCCCCTCCTACGTCTCGGGCCATTCGACCACCTCGGGCGCCGCCTCCACCGTGCTCGCGGGATTCTTCCCGGACCGCGCGCGTGAGCTGGGCGCCATGGCCGAGGAGGCGGCGATCTCGCGCCTCTACGGCGGAATCCACTTCCGCAGCGACAACGAAGCGGGGCTCGACCTCGGGCGGCGCGTGGGCGCCGTCGCCCTCGACGTGTACCGCGTGGGCCGCTGACCGCTCCTACCGGGTGAGCGCCGCCGGGATCGCGCCCTCGTAGACGCGGGCGAGCTCGGCGACGGGAACCGTGAGCGTCCCCGCGATCTCGAGCGCGCCGCCGCCCACGGAGCCGACCACGACCGCGCCCTGCACGGCCTCGACGGCCGCGCGCGGCCCGGCGATCACCACGCCGCCCGGACCTTCGCCGAACAGGTCCGCCTCGCTCGTCTCCGGCAGCTCGATCCGCGCGCCCACCCCGCCCCCGATGCAGCACTCCGCCAGGGCGCAGGCGAGCCCGCCGTCGGATACGTCGTGGACCGTGGCGAGCCGCCCCTCCCGCACGACCCCGCTCAGGCGCACGAGGGCATCGGCCTGGGCCTGCAGATCCACCCGCGGGAGGCAGTCCGCCAGCCCGCCGCGCAGCTTCTCGAGCTCCGATCCCTCGAGCGCCGGCGCGAACGGGCCGAGCAGCGCCACCGCGTGCCCCTCCTCCGCGAAACCGAGCCGGGGCACCGTCTCGGGGTCCGGCAGCTTTCCGACCATTCCGACGATCGGGGTCGGGTAGATCGGACCCTCGGCGCCCTCGTTGTAGAGCGACACGTTCCCGCCTACGACCGGCACGCCGAGCTCAAGGCACGCGTCCCGCAGTCCGGCCACGGCGCGCGTCAGCTGCCAGGCGATGTGCGGCTTCTCGGGGTTGCCGAAGTTCAGGCAGTTGGTGAGCCCGAGCGGCTCGGCCCCGACGCAGGCCAGGTTGCGGGCGCACTCGAGCACGGCCTCGGCGGCGCCGGTGTAGGGGTCGCACGCCGCCCGGCGGCCGTTCCCGTCGATCGAGACGGCCAGCGCGCCGCTTCCGCCGTCGCCGGCCAGCGTCAACACGGCGGCGTCCGCGATCTGCGGCCGGCGCGCGGTGCGCGATCCGACGATCGAGTCGTACTGCTCGAACGCGAATCGCTTCGACGCGATGCTCGCCGAGGCGAGGAGCGCGAGCAACGTCTGGGTGGCTCCGGAGCCCCTGGGCAGGCGCTCCGGCGGCGTCGGGTAGATCGGCCCCGGCGGCGGCTCCGGTTCGAGGTCGTACAGCGGGCACTCGTCGACCAGCGCGGTCACCGGCATGTCCCCCACGACCTCGTCGCCGTCGAGCACGCGCAGCCGGCCCGTGTCCGTGACCGCGCCGATGGGCGTGGCCCGGACCTCCCAGCGGTCGCAGACCTCGAGCAGCTCGGGGAGGCGGCGCGGCTCGGCCACGCACAGCATCCGCTCCTGCGACTCCGAGATCATGATCTCGAACGGCTCCATGTCCGCCTCCCGCAGCGGCACGCGGGACACGTCGACGTCGATGCCCACGCCGCCCTTCGACGCCATCTCGGACGACGAGGACGACAGGCCCGCCGCGCCCAGGTCCTGGAGCGCCGCGACGGCCCCCCGGTCGAGCAGCTCGAGGCAGCACTCGAGCAGCTTGGATTCCTCGAACGGGTCGCCGATCTGGACGCTCGGCCGCTTCGAGGCGTCCTCCTCCGAGAGCTCGGCGCTCGCGAGTACGGACGCCCCGCCGATCCCGTCGCGGCCGGTGCGCGCCCCGAGCAGCACCACCTCGTTGCCGACGCCCGCCGCGGCGCTCCGGATCAGCCGCGCGCGGCGGGCGACGCCCACGCACATCGCGTTCACGAGGCAGTTCTGCTCGTAGGGGCCCTCGAAGTAGACCTCGCCGCCGACGGTGGGCACGCCGATCGAGTTGCCGTAGTGGCCGATGCCCTTGACCGCCCAGTCGAAGAGGTAGCGCGACCGGGCCGAGTCGAGCTCGCCGAAGCGAAGCGAGTCGAGCACCGCGATCGGCCGCGCGCCTACCGCGAAGACGTCGCGCAGGATGCCGCCGACACCGGTGGCGGCTCCCTGGAACGGCTCGACGGCGCTCGGGTGATTGTGCGACTCCACCTTGAACGCCACCGCAAGCCCGTCGCCGATGTCGACCACGCCTGCGTTCTCGCCCGGGCCCATCAGAACGTAGGGGCCGTCCGTGGGCAGCTCCCGCAGCAGCTTCCGTGAGTGCTTGTAGGCGCAGTGCTCCGACCACATGAGGGAGAACACGGCGAGCTCGAGCGCGTTCGGCTCGCGGCCGAGGCGCTCGCAGATACCGTCGTACTCGCTGTCCGTGAGGCCTAGCTCGCGGTGTGGGGCGGTGGCGCTCCCCGTCACGCGACGGCGACCATCGCAACCGACTCGAACAACCGGCCGCCGTCCGCCGAGCCCGTGAGCGGATCGACCGCATGCTCGGGATGCGGCATCAGGCCAACGACGTTGCCCTCCGGGCCGCACACGCCCGCGATGTCGTCCTGGGCGCCGTTCGGGTTTTGCCCGGGCGCGTAGCGCAAGACCACCTGCTCGGGGGCGATGCCTGGCGCGAAGTAGCGGCCCGTCTGGTGCTTCACAGGCACCGACAACCGCTCCCCTTGCTCACACGCGCGCGTGAATGGAGTGTCGCGGTTCTCCACCACGACCTCGACCTGCCGGCAGACGAAGCGCAGCGAACGGTTCGGAAGGAGCGCCCCGGGCAGCAGACCCGCCTCGCACAGCACCTGGAATCCGTTGCAGATGCCGAGCACCGGGCCGCCGTCGCGGGCGAACTCGACGACCGACCCCATGACCGGCGCGAACCGGGCGATGGCGCCGGCCCGCAAGTAGTCGCCGTAGGAGAACCCGCCCGGAATCACCACCGCGTCGACGCCGCGCAGGTCGCGGTCCCGGTGCCAGAGCAGCTCGGCCTCGCCGAACCGGCGGCAGGCGAGGAGGGCGTCGACCTCGTCGCAGGAGCCGGGGAAGCGGACCACGCCGAACTTCACGCCTCCACCACCTCGTAGTCCTCGATCAGCGGGTTTGCGAGGAGGCGCTCGCACATCTGCGGCACGAGCGAGAGATCGTCCACGTCGAGCTCGACCAGCCGGCCCACGTGCACGTTGCGCACGCCGTCGAAGCCGAGCGCGGGCAGCGCCTGCTCAACCGCCTGGCCCTGTGGATCGAGGATGCCCTCCTTCGGGCGGATCAGCACCCGTGCCCTCACCCGGCGCGCTCCAGCCAGCGCCCGAACGGCTGGCCCGCGATCCGCTCGTAGGCCTCGAGGTAGCGCGCCCTCGTTCCCTCGACCACGTCGTCCGGCAGCGGCGGCGCGGGCGGCGTCTTGTCCCAGCCCGAGCCGGCAGCCCAGTCCCGCACGAACTGCTTGTCGAAGCTCGGCTGCGGGCGCCCCGGCTCGTAGCCGTCGGCGGGCCAGAACCGCGAGGAATCCGGCGTCATGACCTCGTCGGCGAGGACGATCGTGCCGTCGTCGCGCCGGCCGAACTCGAACTTCGTGTCGGCGAGGATGATCCCGCGGGCGCGGGCGTGGTCGGCGCCGTGCCGGTACAGCGCCAGCGAGAGCCGGCGGAGCTCCTCGAGGAGCGGCCGGTCGCCGACGATCTCGGCGGCCCGCTCGAAGTCGACGTTCTCGTCGTGATCCCCGGCCTCCGCCTTCGTCGCGGGTGTGAAGATCGGCTCGGGAAGCCGCTCCGACTCGCGCAGGCCGCCCGGCAGCTCGATTCCGCAGACCGCGCCGGTGGCCTGATAGTCCTTCCACCCGGAGCCGGTGATGTATCCGCGCACCACGCACTCCACGGGCGCCATCTCCAGCCGCTCGACGAGCATCGCCCGGCCGCGGTGCTCGGAGGGTACGTCGGCGTAGGAGATCAGGTGGTTCGGGCATATGTGGCCGGTCTGCTCGAGCCAGAAGGCGGTCAGGCCGGTCAGCACCTTCCCCTTGTCGGGGATCGGCGTCGGGTGCACGACGTCGTACGTGGAGATCCGATCGGACGTCACGAGCAGCAGCCGATCGGCGCCCGCAGCGTAGATGTCGCGGACCTTCCCTTGCGAGACGAGGGTCACAGCCTGAGGCTAACAACCGCGGCCGCTGTCTCCGGCGGCACGCTCGAAGGCTTGCGTCACCCGCAAACCTGGGCCAGAATTGTCCATCCGCTCGCCTATCTGGCCCCACCGCGCTTCCGCCGCCATCACGCTCGCTCTCGCCTGCGCCGCCCTGGCGGTCGTCCCGGCGGCGTGGGCCGCGCGGACCGTCTACTTCGCGGACCCCGCCGAGCGGGCGATCGCCCAGTTCGCGGTCGGCACGGGCGGGGCGCTGACCCCGCTCGTCCCGGCGTCGGTGAAGGCCGACCGGCCCCTCCGGCTGGCGATGACGCCGGAGGGCGACGACCTCTACGCCACCGCAGACGACGGGATCCTCCAGTACGACGTCGCCCCCGCCAACGGGCGCCTCGCGCCCAAGTCCCCCGCGATCAGGTGGGCGGCCGGAACGCCGTACGCGATCGCGGTCCACCCCGGCGGCGCCAGCGTCTACGTGACCGAGTTGCAGCGCGGGCTCGTGCTCCAATACGACATCGCCGGCGGCGGGCGCCTCGTGCCGAAGGATCCGCCCGCGGTCGCGGCCGGCGCCTATCCCACCGGCATCGCGGTCAGGCCGGACGGCCGCACCGCCTACGCGCTCGTGCGCGGCGGGATCGCGGTATTCGACGTGGGCGCCGGCGGCGCCCTCGTGCGGCGGTCGGGCCTCGTCCACGCCGGTGGACTGCTGATGGATCTGGCCCTCACCCCGGACGGCCGCCACCTCTACGCCACCTCGCTCGAGGGTTCCGTACTGCAGTTCGACGTGGCCGCGGACGGTCGCCCGACGCCGAAGTCGCCACCAGCGCTCGACCTGGGCCGGGACGCGGGGGCGATGGGGATCGCGGTGGTCCCCGACGGCTCCGCGGTGTATGTGGCAAGCACCGGTTCCGCGAAGTACGGCGGGCGGCGGATATTCGCCTTCGCGGTCGGGGCCGCCGGGCGGCTCGCCCCCGGGGCGACGCCGACGGCCACTGTCGCGACCCCCACGCTGTGGTTCCTGACCGCAAGCCCCGACGGCAGGAGTCTCTTCGCGGCCGGCGGCGACGGCCACCTGTTCAACATCGGGGCGGGCGGGTCGGTGACGCCGAAGGCTTCGCCTGCGGTGGACTTGAGCGGCGCCTTCGGCGTGGTCGTGAGCCCGAACCAGGCCCCCGTGGCCGGGTTCACTACGAGCGCTCCGACCGCCGGCCTCCCAACGCAGTTCGACGCCTCCGCAGCGGTCGATCCCGACGGCTCGATCGTCCGCTACGACTGGGACTTCGGCGACGGCACGCGCCTCCCGGACGGCGGTCCGACCCCCACGCACACTTACAACACCCCTGGCACCTACACGGCCACCCTGGTGGTAACCGACAACGAGGGCGCCTCGACCTCGACGATCTTCACCGGAGGGACGGTGCTCGGAAACGGCGCGCCCGTGGCCCAGGCCAGCCGGCAGATCCGGGTGGCCGCCGCGGCGGCCGCGCCAGCGCCGCCAGGGGCGCCGCTCGTCGCCCCGCCGGCCGCGCCGATCCAGGCGCTGCAGCCGGACCTGGGCGAGACGCTCCTCGCCGAGCTGGTGAGCGGTCGCGTACGCGTACGCCTCCCCGGCGAGGAGCGCTTCCAGCCGCTGGCTGACCTCGAGGAGCTGCCGATGGGGTCGACCATCGACGCCCGCCGCGGCCGGGTGGAGGTGACCACCGTGCGCGACCGGCGCCGCACGCGGCTGCAGGAGGGTGTCTTCCACGCCGGCGTATTCATCGTCCGCCAGCGGCGCAGGGACCGGTTCGTCACCGAGCTCGTGCTGAGCGAGCGGCTCGGACCTTGCCCGGGGCCCCGGCAGGCGAGCGTGGCGCGCGCGACCAGGCGGCGGCTGTGGGGCGACGGCCGCGGCCGCTTCCGCTCCCGCGGCCGCTACTCGTCGGCCGCGGTCCGCGGTACGCGCTGGCTCGTGGAGGACCGCTGCGACGGCACCCTGACGCGCGTCACGCAGGGATCCGTGACGGTGCGCGACTTCGTCCGTGACCGGCGGATCGTGCTCAGGCGTGGTCAGCGCTATTTCGCGTCGCCGCCGTAGCGGGCCACGAGTCGCCGATCGTCCAGATCACCACCTTCGCCTGGCGCCCCCGAACGTCGAGCTCATCGACGCGCACGAGGTCCGGGTCGCGGTCGAGCAGCATCATCCGCGTCGCATCCGACACGTAGATCGCGTGTGGGGTTCCCTTCGTCATCCCCTCGATGCGGGATGCGGTGTTCGTGGTGTCGCCGATCACGGTGAACTCGAGGCGCTTCTCGGAGCCCACGTTCCCCGCCATCACCGCCCCGCTGTTCAGGCCGATGCCGACCCTGAACCCGTCGCCGTACCCGCCCGCGCGGAGCCACTCGTTGAATTCGTCGAGCGCCGGGCCGGCCATCTCCCGGGCCGCTGCCAGGGCGCGGTCGGCGTGGTCGTCCATCGGTATCGGCGCCCCGAACACCGCCATGATGCCGTCGCCCATGAAGGTCACGAGGGTCCCGCCATGCTTCAGGATCACGTCGGTCATCGACGTGAGGTAGCGGTTCAGGACCTCGATCACGACCTCCGGCGAGAGCCTCTCCGAGAAGGTGGTGAAGCCGCGGACGTCCGAGAACAGGACGGTGACGAGCTCGCGCTCGCCGCCGAGCCTCAGGTCGTCGCCCGTCGTCTTGAGGACCTCGTCGACCACGGGCTCGGGGACGAAGCGGGAGAACACGTCGCGCACTCGCTCGCGCTCGAACGCGTCCAGAACCAGGCCGATGGCGAGCGCTCCGACGACGCCAAGCAGCAGCGACCCGAGCGGGTAGAGAAACGAGACGATCATTCCGCCGTTGAAGGCGAGCTGAACGGCGACCGCGAACACCGCCGCCGCCAGCAGGCCGACGACGGCGGCGCGCACCGGGCCGAGCCACAGCGCGAGCCCGGGTCCGACCATGCCGAGCAGGACGATCAGCGCGACGTTCAGCCATCCCGGGCTCGACTCGAGCGGGAAGCCGGCGAGCGCCGTCGCAATCGAGTTGGCCTGGATCTCCGGGCCGGGCATCGGCGCGCCGCCGCCCAGCGGGGTGGGATGGACGTCCTGCAGCGATGGCGACGTGGCGCCGATCACGACGATCCTGTCGCGGATGAGCTCGGCCGGCACGCGCCCTTCGAGAATCCGCGAGAAGGGCACCGACTCGACCGTGCCCGCGGGCCCCTGGTAGTCGATCCACTCGAAGCCCTCGCGCGCCGGGAACCGACGTCCCTCGAACTCCTCCGCGGCGACGATGGCGAAGCTCTCGAGGCCTTCGACGGCGTAGGGCATGCGGCGGATCACGCCGTCCGAGTCGTTCACGTAGTTGCTGCTCCCCGCGCGGGCGCCGACCTGCCGAACCACCTGGTCGCCGCCGAACACGTTGGTCTGCCCGCCCTGGCCGACCTCGGTGGTCGCCAGCACCACGGAGCTCGTTGCGCTCGCACGGTCGACGGCCGCGATCAGGGCGTTGTCCTCCCGCGGCCGGGTCGGCTCCGTGAACTGGATGTCGTAGGCGATCACCCGCGCCCCGGCCCGCTGAAGCCGGCGGATTGCCTTCGCGTGAAGCGAGCGCGGGAACGGCCACGTCCGGTCGAGCTCGCCGAAGGTGACGTCGTCGATCTCGACCAGGAGGAGGTCTTCGGGCGGACCCTGGTCCCCCCTGATCTCGAGGCGAGCGTCGATCGTGTCGAGCTCGGGACCGTCGAGCACGTCGAGCGCGTACGCCGCGACGGCGAGCCCTGTCAGGATCACGGCATTGACGACGAAGAGGACGAGCGTGAGCCGGCGGAACGAGCGTCGCCGCGATCCGCGTGCCCCGGGAAGCGAGCCGTCCATCTCTGCAGAGTCTCACGCATGATCGCGTCGCCGCGCCAGCGAATCGAAGCCTCGGTGAGGAGGTGGCGATAGCGGTGGAGTGGACCGAGGCGTTCCTCGTGTTCCTGGTGGCGCACCTCGTGGGCGACTTCGGCCTCCAGACCGAGTGGCAGGCGGAGCACAAGCGCGGCGGGCTCGGGCACGACCGGACCGCCAGGCGGGCGCTCTTCGCCCACCTGACGGTCTACACGCTCGTCTTCGTCCCCGCGTTCGTCTGGCTCTGGGACGACATCGGCGCGGGCGTGCTCGCTCTCGCCGCGGTCATCTTCGTCACCCACCTCGTGCAGGACGACGGGAGGCTGCTCGATCGCTATGCCGTCAGCATCAAGCGCACCAACCCGCGCAACCACCCCGCCGTCATGGTGGCGGTCGACCAGACCCTGCACCTCGTCGTACTGTTCGCGCTCGCGCTGTCCGTTTCCGCTTGACGGTCAGCGGATCCCGTCGAGCCGCGACACGATCGCGTCCGCGTGCCTCACGAACGCGTCCGTGTCGAAGACGTCGTCGAGGTCCAGCTCCGGCGCGGCGCGGGCGAGCAGGTTGCGGAAATCGCTGCCGCCGTCCCAGGCTCGTTGCGCCGCCTCCTGTACCACGCGGTACGCCTCGTCGCGCGGACGTCCCGCCTCGACCAGCGCGAGGAGCGCCCGCTGTGAGTAGAGCGCCCCGTGCGTGACCTCGAGGTTCGCCCGCATGCGCTCCACGTTCACGGTCATTCCCTGGACGACGCGCGTCGCCTGGTGTTGGGCGTAGTCGAGCAGCGTCGTCGCGTCGGGGAGCGCCACCCGCTCGACCGACGAGTGCGAGATGTCGCGCTCGTGCCAGAGGGCGACGTTCTCGAGCCCGGCCTGGGCGTATCCGCGCAGGAGCCGCGCGATGCCCGTGATCCGCTCGGAGACGATCGGGTTGCGCTTGTGCGGCATCGCCGACGAGCCCTTCTGGGCGCCCGCCCGGAACGGCTCCTCCACCTCGCGCACCTCCGTGCGCTGCAGGTGGCGGATCTCGGTCGCGAAGCGCTCCAGGCCGGCGCCCGCCAGGGCGATGGCGTCGAGGAGCTCGGCGTGGCGGTCGCGCGGCACGACCTGGGTCGAGACGTCCTCGCGTCCCAGCCCGAGGCGATGTAGCACCGCCCGCTCGATCTCCGGGCCGCCCGACGCGTATGTGCCCACCGCGCCGGACAGGGCGCCCACCGACACGCCTTCCACCGCCCGCTCGAGCCGGCGCACGTTCCGCTGCGCCTCGAACGCGAAGCCCGCGAGCTTCACTCCGAACGTCGTCGGCTCCGCATGCACCCCGTGCGTGCGGCCGACGCAGAGCGTGTGCGCGTGCTCTCGGGCGCGCCGGATGAGGGCGTCGCGGTAGTCGCACGCCCCGCCGACGAGGATGAGCCCGGCCTGCGAGAGCTGGAGCGCGAGCGCGGTGTCCAGAACGTCCGAGGAGGTGAGGCCATGGTGCACCCAGCGTCCCGCCTCGCCGACGGAGGCGGCCACCACGTCGACGAACGCGGCCACGTCGTGGTCGGTGACCCGCTCGCGCTCCGTCACCGCTTCCACCGTGAACGAGGCCCGGTCCCGCACGGTCGCCGCGTCCTCCTCCGGCACGACGCCGTGCTCCGCCAGCGCCTCGACGGCGGCGAGCTCCACCTGAAGCCAGGCCTCGAGCTTCCTCTGCTCGGACCATACGGCGCCCATCTCGGGTCGCGTGTAGCGCTCGATCACGCGTTCAGGATCCGCGCCGCGAGCACGGCCGCGTTCTTCGCGCTGTCGACCCCCACCGTCGCCACGGGCACCCCGGGCGGCATCTGGGAGATGGCGAGCAGCGCGTCGAGGCCGCCCGCCACCGAGGTCTTCGAGGTGAGCGGCACCCCGATCACGGGCAGGTCCGTGTGCGCGGCCACGACCCCGGGCAGTGCGGCCGACAGGCCGGCGCCGGCGATGATCACCCGTATGCCCCGAAGGCGGGCGTTCTTCGCGTAGTCGGCCACCGTCTCGGGGTCGCGGTGCGCGCTCATCACTCGCAGCTCGAATCGGATCCCGCGCTCCTCGAGCTCCTCGCCCGCCCGCTCCATCAGCGGCATGTCGCTCTTCGAACCCATCACGATGCCCACCTGCGGCGCGTCGTCCACGTCGAGGTCGTCGAACTCGTGCGCGACCTCGGTCTCCGTGACGGGTGTGAACTCCTCCGTGCCGCTCACGCCCCGACCCTATCCACCGCGCGGGCCGCGATGTCGGACCGCATCTGCCGCCCGTCGAACTCGATCCGCTCGGCAGCGCCATAGGCGCGGTCGCGCGCTTCGCCGGGGGTCGCGCCGAGCCCGGTCACGTTGAGCACGCGACCGCCGGCGGTCACGATGGCCCCGTCGCGCTCGGCCGTCCCGGCGTGCAGGACCTCGGCGTCGACCTCGTCGAGGCCGCCGATCACGTCGCCCGTCGAGGAGGACTCCGGATAGCCCCGCGACGCGAGCACCACGGTCACGGCCCAGTCGCTCGACCACTCCGGCGCGACCGCCTCGAGTCCGCCGGGCCGCGTCGAGGCGACGAGCAGCTCGAGTAGGTCGGAGCGAAGCCGCGGCAGCACCGCCTGGGTCTCCGGGTCCCCGAACCGGCAGTTGAACTCGAGCACCTTCGGGCCGGCAGCGGTCATCATCAGGCCGGCGTAGAGGACGCCGTGGTACGGGTTGCCGCGGCGTCGCAGCTCGTCGACGATCGGTTGGTGCACCTCGCGCGTGAGCTCCCGCGCCCGGTCCTCGTCGATGCCGGGCACCGGCGAGTAGCTCCCCATGCCGCCGGTGTTCGGGCCGCGGTCGCCGTCGAAGATGCGCTTGTAGTCCTGCGCGGGAGCGAGCGGGACGGCTCGCTCCCCGTCGCAGAGGGCGAGCAGGGACAGCTCCTCGCCGTCGACGAACTCCTCGAGCACCACGCTCGTGTCGCCGAAGCGCTTCTCGGCGAAGAAGACGTCGAGCGCCGCGCGCGCCTCGCGCTCGTCCGCGGCGATGATCACGCCCTTGCCTGCGGCGAGCACGTCCGCCTTCAGCACCGCGGGGTACGAGGCGCAGGCCATGTGGGCCGCGGCCTCCTCGCGGTCGCGGAAGAGGACGTGCGAGGCGGTCGGCACCCCGCAGTCGCGCATCAGCTGCTTCGCGTAGGCCTTCGACCCCTCGATCCGCGCCGCCTCGCGAGTCGGGCCGAACGCGGCGATGCCGGCGGCGCTCAGCTCGTCGACGAGGCCTGCGACGAGCGGCGCCTCCGGGCCGACCACGACGAGGTCGACCCCTCGTTCACGGGCCGCCGCGACGGCGTCGCCGTCGGGCAGGCACTCGACCCCGTCCCGCGCGATGCCCGCGTTGCCGGGGAGACAGAGCAGCTCCGGGCGCGACGGGCTGTGCAGCAGGGCGCGGACTATGGCGTGCTCGCGGCCACCGCCGCCGACGACGAGGACGCGCGTCACGAGCGGCTCAAAGGGCGGCGATGAAGTCGTCCACCGGGATGGCGGAGAGCGTCTCGTAGTGAGCCGTCCCGCGCGATCCCAGCTCGATTGACACGCGCGCGATCGTCCTCTCGTCCGGCGCCTCGACCACGTTCACGAAGTCGTAGCGGCCCAGCACGGCCCACTGTGCCTTGACGGTCACGCCGAGCTGCTCGATCTCCTTGCTGACCTCGCGGATCCGCTGCGGGTTGCTCTTGATGGTCTGCACGCCCTCGGGCGTCAGCGTGCTAAGCATCACGTACGTGGGCACGGAGGGTCCTTTCGGTCGTGGTGCGTCGTCGCTGAATGTACTCTGCGCTCGCCCACCTCGACCAGGAGAACCCGAATGAGGCTTTGCGTGGCCGCGCTCGCGGCCGCAGCGACGTTTATCGCGGTCCCGGTCGCCGCCGATGCGGCCACGCTGCGGATGGATCCCGCGAAGCCGTGCTTCGGCACGGGCGACCGGCTCAACTTCGTCGGCACCGGATTCACGCCGGGCGGGATCGTCGACTTCACGCGCGACGGGGACGCGGTGCGGGCCGACCCGCCGATACGGGCCGACGCGGCCGGCGCCGTGGAGGCCGGACTTACCGTGCTCAAACGGGACGGCCAGAAGGTCCGCACCTACGCCGCGACGGACCGGACGGACCCAGCGAATAGGGCGTCGACCCGGGTGAGGGTCAGCGAGGCCCAGGTGGAAGTGACCCCGACGACCGGACGGCCGGCGCGACTTCGGCGAATTGCCGCCGTCGGCTTGACGACCGGTCGAACGCTGTGGGTGCACATCGTCCGCATGTCCAGCGGAAAGGTTCTCCGGAACTTCCGGATCGGGCGCCTGCGAGGCGCGTGCCACCGGCTCACGACGAGGAAGCGCCTCTTCCGGGGCGACCCCCGCACGGGTCAGTACCTCGTCCAGTTCGACACGAAGCGCAGGTACCGTAGGGGCGTCCGGCAGCGTGACCGGTATCGGTTCACCGTGTTCCGCCGGGGCGGCTGACGGCGGCTGCGGTTCGCCGCGGGCCGCGCTGGGCCCTTGGCCGCGCTCAGTGTGCCGGGTGCCCAGTCAGCGCGGCCTCCGGCGCGTGCACCTCGCCCGGCGCCGGCGGCTCGTCGAGCGCGCGGGCGAGGGCGGCGCCGGCGACCGCGGAGCCGCCGGCGATCGCGACGGTCCCGTTGCGCGCGCGGTTCGGGATCGACCCGCTCGCGAGCAGCGTCGCGATCAGGTCGACGGCGTCGGACAGCGCCGCGGCCTCGAGCCACCCGCGGACGGGCGCGCCGCGGTCGAGGGCGATCGCCACGCCGAGGCCGATCGCGAGGTCGCGCGCTCCGAGCGCCCGGGTGAAGACCTTGACCGCACGCCGGCCCGCGTCGTCGCCGATCCAGAACCGTCCCATCGGCCCGGGGAAGAGCACGAACCCCACGCCGAAGCCGATGCGGACGCGGGCGAGGAGCAGGGCGAGGTCCTTCGACGTCACCTCGCCATTGTCGCCTAAGCCTGGATCCACCGTCCTGACGGCGTTTCCTCGCCGGATTGCCGTCGCCAGTCGCCACCGGCTCGCTCGCGAGGGCTTTACCCTCGCTCCGCTCGCCGTCGACGCCCGGCTCGGCCTCCGGCGCGGAAACCCTCGCCAGTCCGGTGGATCCAGCCTAAACGGGCGCCGGCTCGGCGGCTGCCACCCGCTCGAAGGTGAGCTCGCCCTCGGCGGCGTCGACGAGCACGCGGTCGCCGGGCTGGAACTCGCCCTCGAGCAGCCTGAGCGCCAGCTTGTCCACGAGCCGCTTCTGGATCACACGCTTCAGCGGCCGGGCACCGTAGGTCGGGTCGTAGCCGAGGTTGGCGAGCAGCGTCCGGGCGTCGTCCGTGAGCTCGACCTCGACCCCCTTCTCCAGCAGGCGCTCGGCCAGCTTCGCCACCTGGAGCTCGACGATCTGGGCGATCTCCCCGCGCGTGAGCTGGTGGAACTCGACGATCTCGTCGAGCCGGTTCACGAACTCGGGCTTGAACGTCGCGCGCACGCCGTCCATGCCGCCGGCCACGTTCGAGGTCATGATCACCACGGTGTTCTTGAAGTCCACGGTGCGGCCCTGGCCGTCGGTCAGGCGCCCGTCGTCCATCAGCTGGAGCAGCACGTTGAACACGTCGGCGTGGGCCTTCTCGATCTCGTCTAGCAGGATGACGCTGTAGGGCCGGCGCCGGACCGCTTCGGTGAGCTGCCCGCCCTCCTCGTAACCCACGTAGCCGGGCGGGGCGCCGAGCAGCCGCGCCACCGAGTGCTTCTCCATGTACTCGGACATGTCGATCCGGACCATGGCCTGCTCCGAGTCGAACATGAACTCGGCCAGCGCGCGCGCCAGCTCGGTCTTGCCGACACCGGTGGGGCCGATGAAGAGGAAGGCGCCGATCGGGCGGTTCGGGTCCTGCAGTCCCGCCCGCGACCGCCGGAGGGCGTTCGAGACGGCCTCCACCGCCTGGTCCTGGCCGATGACGCGCTCGTGCAGCCGCTCCTCCATATGCACGAGCTTCGCCACCTCGCCCTCCATCAGCTTCGAGACCGGTATGCCGGTCCACTTCGCGACCACCTCGGCCACGTCCTCGTCGTCGACCTCCTCCTTCAGGAAGGTGATGTCCGACTGGATGCCCGCCAGGCGCGCCTCGTGGTCCGCGACCTCCTCCTGGAGCTTCGGGATCTCGCCGTAACGGAGCTCCGCGGCGCGCTGGAGGTCGGCGTCGCGCTCGGCCCGCTCGGCGTCGCGGTGGGCCTGCTCGAGCCGCTCCTTCGCGTCGCGGATCGCCTCGATCGCGTCCTTCTCGCCCTGCCAGTGGGCCTTCATCTCGCTGGAGCGCTCGCGCAGGTCGGCGAGCTCCCGCTCGATCGCCTCGCGCCGCGCCACGCTGGCCTCGTCCTTCTCCTTCTTCAGCGCCTGCTGCTCGATCTCGAGCTGCTGGATGCGCCGCTCGACCTCGTCGATCTCCGTGGGCATCGAATCGATCTCGATGCGCAGCCGCGAGGCGGCCTCGTCGATCAGGTCGATGGCCTTGTCGGGCAGGAAGCGGTCGGCGATGTAGCGGCTCGACAGGGTGGCCGCGGCGATGATCGCCGAGTCCTGGATGCGCACGCCGTGGTGCACCTCGTAGCGCTCCTTCAGCCCCCGCAGGATCGCGATCGTGTCCTCGACGCTCGGCTCGTCGACGTAGACCGGCTGGAATCGGCGCTCGAGCGCGGCGTCCTTCTCTACGTGCTTGCGGTACTCGTCGAGCGTGGTCGCGCCGACCGCGCGCAGCTCGCCGCGGGCGAGCATCGGCTTCAGCAGGTTGGCGGCGTCGACGGCGCCCTCGGCAGCGCCCGCGCCGACGATCGTGTGGAGCTCGTCCATGAACAGGATCACCTGGCCCTCGGCGTCGGCGATCTCCTTCAGAACGGCCTTGAGGCGGTCCTCGAACTCGCCGCGGTACTTCGAGCCGGCGATCAGGGCGCCGATGTCGAGCGCGATCACGCGCCGGTCGCGCAGGGAGTCGGGGACGTCGCCCGAGACGATCCGCTGGGCGAGGCCCTCCACGATCGCGGTCTTGCCGACGCCGGGCTCGCCGATCAGCACCGGGTTGTTCTTGGTGCGCCGGGAGAGGACCTGGATGACGCGCCGGACCTCGTCGTCGCGGCCGATCACCGGGTCGAGCTTGCCCTGCTCCGCGGCGTCGGTCAGGTCGCGCCCGAACTTCTCGAGCGCCTGGTACTTGTCCTCGGGGTTCTGGTCGGTGACCCGGTGCGGGCCGCGGACGTGCTCGACCGCGTCGGCCAGCTGATCGCGCGAGGCGCCGGTGTCGATCTTGGGATCGGAGGCCAGGGCGAGCAGGAGGTGCTCGGTCGAGACGTACTCGTCGCCCATGCCGCGCGCCTCCTCGTCGGCGCGCCGGAGGAGCTCGATGAGGCCGCTGCCGAGCGCCGGCGCGGCGGTCCCGTCGCCGGTCACCTTCGGCAGCGCGTCGAGCGCCTCGTTCGCGCGCCTGCGGACCCGCTCCGGATCGGCACCCGCGCGGCGCAGGACCGGGACGACGATGCCGCCCTCCTGCTCGAGCAGCGTGACGAGGAGGTGGGGCGCGGCCACATCGGGATTGCGACGGGCCCCGGCGAGCCGCTGGGCGGCGGCGAGGGCCTCCTGGGACTTGACGGTAAAGCGATCAGCTTGCATAGAAAATCTAAGTGGCTTTATAGCAGATCTATGGCGATATGGCCAGCCGCCCGCGCGATTCGATCGACGCTAGGCGGTCGGGCGCCGGCGTCGCGCCTGGACGCGAATCCCGTCCGCGCGCGACGTCAGCGCCTTCGAGGGAGACTCGTAGACGACGAGCTCCCGCTTGACGGAGCGACGCACGCGCTCGATCTCCTCCTGAAGCTCCTTCTGGGCGCGAGCCGCCGCCCGTTCGAGGTTGCGCATCCGGCGGCGCAGGCGCTCGTTCTCGTGCTCCAGCTCGAACACCCGCTCGACCCCGGCCAGGTTCATCCCCAGCTCCGTGGTCAGCTCCTGGATCCGGCGCAGCCGGTCGACGTCCGACCGCGAGTAGAGCCGGGTGTTCTTCGGCGACCGCTTCGGGGTGATGAGGCCGCGCGACTCGTAGATCCGCAGCGTCTGAGGATGCATCCCGGCGAGCTCAGCGGCCACCGAGATCATGTAGACGCCGCGGCCCGCGTCCGGTGCCCGGTCGTCTTCGCGCGCCGCCACCCGATCACCTCCGCTGCGAGAGCAGACCCTCGCGTGGATTGCCGTCGATCACCGACGCCAGCTCGTCGACGACCTCGCGCTGCTCACGCGAGAGCGAGCGCGGCACGTCGATCATGAGCCGGTAGTGGATGTCGCCCCGGCCGCGGCCGCCGAGCTTCGGCGGCCCGTCGCCGCGCAGGCGCTGGACCGTGCCGTGCTGCGTCCCCGGGGGGACCCGGATCCGCTTCGTCCCGGTAAGCGTCGGAACCTCGATGGTCGCGCCGCGAATCGCCTCCGGGAAGGTGATCGGCACCTCGACCTCGAGGTTGTCGCCGCGGCGGGCGAAGATCGGCGACTCGGCGACGCGCGTGACCGCGTAGAGATCGCCGGACGGCCCGCCCCGCGGTCCGCTCTCGCCCTTGCCCGCCAGGCGGACGCGGCTGCCGTCGCGCACGCCCGCCGGGATGTTCACCCGGTAGCGCTTGACCTGGCGCGTGCGGCCGCTCCCCTGGCAGGTCGGGCACGGGTCCTTGATCTCCGTGCCCGTGCCGCCGCACTGCCGGCACGGCTGCGAGATGGAGAAGAGGCCCTGCGACTCGGCTTCGACGCCGCGGCCCTGGCAACGCGTGCAGACCGTGGGCTGCGTGCCGGGCCGCGCGCCGGTCCCGTGACACGTTGGGCATGGTGCGGACAGAGGCACCGTGACCGGCACCTGGGCGCCCTCCATCGCCTGGTCGAACGAGATGTGTACCTCGGTCTCGAGGTCGCGCCCACGCTCGGGCGCGCGGGGCCCGCTACGGCCGCCGGCGCCGCCGAATAGGTCGGAGAGGATGTCGCCGAAGCCGCCGAACCCGCCGCTCCCGGTACGGAACGTCCCCGGGTCGAACCCGCCGCCGAAGATTCCGCCGCCGGAGTCGTAGGCCTTGCGCTTCTCCGGATCGGAGAGCACGGAATAGGCCTCTTGCACGTCCTTGAAGCGCTCCTCGGCCGCCTGATCGTCCGGGTTGCGGTCCGGGTGGTACCGTCGGGCGAGCTTCCGGTACGCCCGCTTGATCTCCTCGTCCGACGCCTTCTTGTCGACGCCGAGCGTCTTGTAGGGGTCCTTCAGCGCGGGCATGGCGACCTACCCGGAGACGACCACGCGGGCCGGACGGAGCACGCTCCCGTTCGCCTTGTAGCCCTTCTCGATCACGTCGAGCACGACGCCGGGGTCGGCGCCGTCCTCGCTTCGGGTCGAGAGTGCCTCGTGCACGGTCGGGTCGAACGACTGGCCCTTCGGATCGAACTGCTCCACGCCGTTGCGCTCGAGCACCGCGATCAGCTCCGAGTGGACGAGCCGCACGCCCTCGGCGAGGTGCTGCTCGCCCTGCTGGGCCGAGGCGAGCGCTCGCTCGAGGTTGTCGACGACGGGCAGGAGCTCACGGACGAGCCCGCCCTTCGCGCGCTCGCCCGCCGCCGCGGCCTCCTTTGCCGCCCGCTTGCGGTAGTTCTCGAAGTCGGCCTGCGCCCGGCGCGCGAGGTCGAGGTACTCGTCACGCTCGCGCCGCAGGCGGGCGAGCGGGTCCTCCCGCTCGACCTCCTCCTTCTCGGCGAGCCGCTCTTCCTCGTTGACCGGGTCCTCGTCGCCGCCGGGCTCCGCCGCCTCGTCGCGCGAGGTGACGGGCTCGTCGGCGGGGTCGGCCGGCCGCTCCGGGGCGGCCGGCCGCTCGTGCTCTTCCGGGTACCTCATCGCGCTAGCTCTTCTCGTCGCCCTCGACCACCTCGGCGTCCACGACCTCCTCCTCGTCGGTCGAGGTGTCCGCCGACGCGCCGTCGGCCGACCCGTTGCCGGGCGCCGCCTGCTGCTGCTGCGCGGCCGCGGCGTACATCTGCTCGGACACCTTGTGGAAGGCGGCCTGCAACGCCTCGGTCTTCTGCCGAAGCAGGTTCAGGTCGTCGGACTCGAGGTTGTCGCGCACGTCCTTGATGGCCGCCTCGATCTCCTCCTTCGCGGACGAGTCGAGGGTGTCGCCCATCTCGTTTACCTGGCGCTCTGCCTGGTAGGCGGCGTTCTCCGCCGCGTTGCGCGCCTCGACCACCTCGCGCTGGCGCCGGTCCTCCTCGGCGTGCGTCTCGGCGTCCTTCACCATGCGCTCCACCTCGGCGTCGGAGAGGCCGGAGCCGGCCTTGATCTCGATCTTCTGCTCCTTGGCGGTGCCGAGATCCTTGGCCCCGACGTTGAGGATCCCGTTCGCGTCGATGTCGAACGTGACCTCGATCTGCGGGATCCCCCGCGGCGCCGGCGGGATGCCGGTGAGCTGGAACTTGCCGAGCGACTTGTTGTAGACGGCCATCTCGCGCTCGCCCTGGAGCACGTGCACCTCGACGCTCGGCTGGTTGTCCTCTGCGGTCGAGAAGATCTCCGACTTGCGCGTCGGGATCGTGGTGTTGCGCTCGATGAGCTTCGTCATCACGCCGCCCTTGGTCTCGATGCCGAGGGTCAGGGGGGTGACGTCGAGCAGCAGGATGTCCTTGACGTCCCCGGCCAGCACGCCGGCCTGGATCGCGGCGCCCACCGCGACGACCTCGTCCGGGTTGACGCCCCGGTGCGGGTCCTTCCCGGTCAGCTCCTTGACCTTCTCCTGCACCGCCGGCATGCGGGTCATGCCGCCGACCAGCACGACGTGCTGGATGTCGTCCTTGCCGACGCCGGCGTCCGACATGGCCTGCTTCGTGGGGGCGACGACGCGGTCGAGCAGGTCGGCCGTGAGCTCGTTCAGCTTCGAGCGCGTGAGGCGCTGGTTCAGGTGCTTCGGCACCGAGTCGACCGCCGTGATGAACGGCAGGTTGATCTGCGTCTCCTGCGCCGAGGAGAGCTCGGTCTTCGCCTTCTCGGCCTCCTGATAGAGGCGCTGGAGGGCCATCTTGTCCTGCGACAGGTCGACGCCCTCGGCCTTCTTGAACTCGCTGACGAGCCAGTCCACGACGGCCTTGTCGAAGTTGTCGCCGCCGAGATGGTTGTCGCCCGAGGTGGCCTTCACTTCGAACACCCCGTCGCCGATCTCGAGGACCGACACGTCGAACGTGCCGCCGCCGAGGTCGAAGACGAGGATCGTCTGGTCGGACTCCTTGTCGAGCCCATACGCGAGCGACGCCGCGGTCGGCTCGTTGATGATCCGCTTGACGTCGAGGCCGGCGACCTTGCCGGCGTCCTTCGTGGCCTGACGCTGGTCGTCGTTGAAGTACGCGGGAACGGTGATCACCGCGCTGTCGACCGTGTCGCCCAGGTAGGCCTCGGCGTCGGCCTTCAGCTTCTGGAGGATCATCGCGCTGATCTCGGGCGGGGCGAACTCCTTGCCGCCCGCCTTCACGCGCGCATCGCCGTTCGGGCCGGCCACGACCTCGAACGGGACGATCTTCTCCTCCTCCCTTACCTCGGCCTCCTTGCGGCCCATGAAGCGCTTGATCGAGAACACCGTGTTCTCGGGATTGGTGACCGCCTGGCGCTTCGCAGGCGCGCCCACGAGGCGCTCGCCGCCCTCCGTGAAAGCCACGACCGAGGGGGTCGTGCGCGCGCCCTCGGCGTTCTCGATCACGGTGGGCTCGCCGCCCTCGAGGACGGCCATGCACGAGTTGGTCGTGCCAAGATCGATACCGATCGTCTTGCCCATCCGTTGTTTCTCCTTCTCCGCTTGCCGGTCAGTCGAAAGGCCGGTCGCCTGGCGGCCGGGCTTTCTACGCCTTCAAAGATAAAACCTAAGCGCGAGTATGGCAGATTTGGCGTAATGCGCCAAGGCCTCCGCCTGATCGCACACGCGAGCGGCGTGACGGTCACCCTGATTTCCTCCGGTGGCCGCCGGGTATGTTCCCCCGGTGTTCGCTCCCGTCGCGTCCGCGACGAGCGCAGCCGAGGGACTGGCTGGTGCGGTGGCCGACGCCCACGTCGGGTGGCTTCTCGCGGCCGTCCTCCTGCACGTCGGCGGCCAGCTGGCACGAGGCTTTGCGTGGGGCGGGGTGCTCGCCGCGGCGTGGCCCGAGGTCTCTCCTCGCCGCGCCTGTGCATGGCACATCTGCGGCGCCGGGTTGACCGGCGTCCTCTCCGCTCGAGGGGGGGACGTGGTGCGCATCGGCCTCGCGAAGCGCGAGCTCGAGGGAGCGAGCTGGCCGGCGTTGGCCGGAACGCTCGCGGCCGAGGGCTCGTTCGAGCTCGTCTCCGGCGTGGTCCTCATGCTCGCCGCCCTCGGCATCGGGGCGGACGGGTTCGACGCTCCCTCACCGATGCTGCTGGGAGCGGCGGCCGTAGCGGCGACCGCCTTGCTGCTGCTGGCGCGCCGCTCACGCCGAGTGAGGGGCGTGATCGGCGAGGTCTGGCGCGGTCTGGCGGTGCTTCGGAAGCCGCGCCTGTTCCTTCGACAGGTGCTGCCGTGGCAGATCGCGGGGCGGCTCCTTCGCCTCGCGAGCCTCGGATGCTTCCTCCACGCCTTCGGGCTACCAGCCGGCTTCGCGGTGATCGTCGTCGCGAGCGTCACACAAGGCTCCGGCCGCCTGCTGCCGGTCCCGGGAGCCGGGACGGCGGCCGCCGCAGCCGCCCTGCTCGCCGTGCTGCCGGTCGCGGCCGGGCATCCGGTCGACCCGAGCGCCGTGGGCGCGCTCGCCGTCACGCAGCCCGCGGTACTGACCCTGGTGGGGATCACCGTTTCGCTCGTGCTGCTGACGGTGTTCCTCGGCGCGCGCACGCCGCGGGCACTCGTGCGAGCGACTCGTTCGCTCGCCCCCCAGCCCGCCGGCGTGAAGTCGTAGGCGCTCCCCTCGCCGGTTCACGCGGCCACGGGCGGGGGCAACCGGGCCGAACCATCTCGGCGGCGCCTGCGTATGGCCCCTTGAGACGCCCGTCCTCTGAAGCGAAGCGATTGGAGTCGTCGATGCGCAAGTTGCTCCTGTTGGCTGTGCTCGCCGCGGTACCCGCTTCCCTGCTTGCCGCGGGGCCCGCCCTGTCGGCGCGAAAACACGTCGAGGTCGACGACAACTACTTCGTACGCGAAGGTGCCCCGCCCACGGTGAAGGTGCGGCGAGGCGACCTCGTCATTTGGGAATGGGAGGGACGCAACCCCCATAACGTGACGGTGACGCGAGGTCCCGTGAAGTTCAGTTCGCGTACGAAGACCTCGGGCCGTTACCGGAAGCGGATGCGTCGGCGCGGGGACTACAGGATCGTCTGCACGGTACACGCGGGCATGCGAATGAAGCTGGCGGTGCGGCGCTAGCCGCCCGCGCCACCGACGGAGGGGCTCGCCGGGGCGGGCCGCAGCGGCATGAGTCTCGGATGAGCGCCGTTTAGTCTCTGCCCGAATGCTCGGTCTGCCCGACCAGGTGCGCGGCTGCCTCTTCGATCTCGACGGCGTTCTCACCCAGACGGCCACCGTGCACGCCGCCGCCTGGAAGGAGATGTTCGACGCCTACCTCCGCTCGCGGGCGCGGGCCACCGGGGAGCGGTTCGTGCCCTTCGGCGACGCCGACTACGACGAGTACGTGGACGGCAAGCGGCGCGCCGACGGGATTCGCTCGTTCCTCCAGTCGCGCGGTATCGAGCTCCCGGACGGAGCGCCCGACGACCCGCCCGACCGGGAGACCGTGGCCGGGCTCGGCACCCGCAAGAACGAGATCGTCCTCGCCCTCATCCGCGAACGCGGCGTGGCCCCGTACGACGGATCCGTCCGGTACGTGAAGGCGGCGGTAGGGGCGGGGCTGCGCCGCGCCGTGGTGTCCTCCAGCACGAACTGCCGCGATGTCCTCCGGGCCGCCTCGATCGAGGCGCTCTTCGAGGCCCGGATCGACGGAGTCGTGGCCGAGCGAGAGCATCTGAGGGGCAAGCCCGCGCCCGACACCTTCCTCGCCGGCGCGCGCGAGTTGGGGTTGTCCGCGTCGGAGGCGGCCGTCTTCGAGGACGCCCTGGCCGGCGTGGCCGCCGGCCGCGCCGGCGAGTTCGCGTTCGTCGTGGGCGTCGACCGGGTGGGTCAGGCCGAGCAGCTTCGCGACCACGGCGCCGACGTGGTGGTCGAGGACCTCGCCGACCTCCTCGACCGGCGATGATCCGGCAACCGCACTGCGAGGTCCACCCCTGGGAGATCCGTGAGACCGAGCTGCATCTCGACGTGCTGGCGCAGATGGAGTCCGTCCTCGCCCTCTCGAACGGTCACATCGGCCTGCGGGGGAACCTGGACGAGGGCGAGCCGCACGGGATGCCCGGCACCTACCTGAACGGCGTCTTCGAAGCCCGTCCGCTTCCGTACGCCGAGGCCGCCTATGGCCTTCCGGAGGCGGGCCAGACGGTGGTGAACGTCACGGACGGCAAGCTGATCCGCCTGCTCGTCGACGACGAGCCCTTCGACGTCCGGTACGGGGAGCTGCGCTCGCACCGGCGAGTGCTCGACATGCGAGCCGGGCTGCTCACGCGCGAGGTGGAATGGTGCTCGCCCGCCGGGCAGGCCATGCGCCTGAGGTCGGTCCGGCTGGTGTCGCTCGTGCACCGGGCGGTGGCGGCGATCCGGCTGGAGGTGCAGCCGCTCGAGGCGCCGGCGCGATTTGTCATCCAGTCGGAGCTCGTGGCGAACGCGGATCTGCCCACTCACGGAGAACAGGACCCTCGCGCCGCGGCGGCCCTGCGTTCGCCCCTGGTAGCGGAGTACGCCGCGCAGCACGGGGAGCGCGTCTCGCTCGTACACGTGACGCGCGTGAGCGGCCTGCGGATGGCGGCGGCCATGGATCACCTCATCGACGGCCCCGAGGGCGCGGCCGCCTCGACCGAGGCGGCGGGCGACCTCGGCCGGGTCACGGTCACCTCCGACGTCCCGCTCGGGGGCACGCTGCGGATCGTGAAGCTCCTGGCCTATGGCTGGTCCGCGGAGCGCTCGCGTCCCGCGGTGCTCGACCAGGTCGAGGGCGCGCTCGCCGAGGCCCGCCACACCGGCTGGGACGGTCTCGTCGCCGCTCAGCGAGAGGCGCTCGACGACTACTGGAGCCGCGCCGACGTCGAGCTCGACGGCGACCCCGAGCTCCAGCAGGCGGTGCGCTTCGGGCTGTTCCACGCCCTCCAGGCGAGCGCTCGGGCGGAGCGGCGGGCGATCCCGGCCAAGGGCCTCACCGGCCCCGGCTACGACGGCCACGCGTTCTGGGACACCGAGACGTTCGTCCTGCCGCTTCTGACCTACACGGCGCCCGCCGCAGCGCGAGACGCCCTCTGGTGGCGCCACTCGACCCTGCCGCTCGCGCTAGCCCGGGCCGCGCTGCTCGGCCTGCGCGGCGCGACGTTCCCGTGGCGCACCATCCGCGGGGAGGAGTGCTCCGGCTACTGGCCGGCGGGCACGGCCGCGTTCCACGTGACCGCCGACATCGCCGACGCGGTGGTGCGCTACCTCGACGCTACCGAGGACCGCGTGTTCGAGCGCGACGCCGCCGTCGAGCTGCTGGTCGAGAGCGCGCGGCTCTGGGTCGCCCTTGGCCACCACGACCCCGCGGACGGGTTTCGCATCGACGGCGTGACCGGGCCGGACGAGTACAGCGCGATCGCCGACAACAACCTGTACACGAACCTGATGGCGCAGCGGAATCTGCTCGCCGCAGCCGACGTTGCGGAGCGCCAGGCGGAGCGGGCAAAGCGGCTCGGGGTCGACACCGCGGAGATCGCGGCCTGGCGCGACGCGGCCGGGGCCATGATCGTGCCGTGGGACGAGCGACTCCGTGTTCACCCGCAGGCCGAGGGCTTCACGCGCCACGAGGAGTGGGACTTCGCCGCAACGGGCCACGACGCCTACCCGCTGCTGCTGCACTTCCCGTACTTCGAGCTGTACCGCAAGCAGGTCGTCAAGCAACCGGATCTCGTCCTGGCCCTCCACCTGCGCGGCGATGCTTTCACGGATGAGGAGAAGGCCCGCGACTTCGAGTACTACGACCAGCGAACGGTGCGCGACTCGTCCCTGTCCGCCTGCACCCAGGCGGTGATCGCCGCGGAGGTCGGCCATGTCGAGCTGGCCTACGACTACTTCGGCGAGGCCGCGCTGATGGACCTCGAGGACCTGGAGCACAACACCCGAGACGGCGTCCACATCGCCTCGCTCGCGGGCGCCTGGCTAGCGGCGGTGGCCGGGCTCGGCGGCATGCGCGATCACGGCGGCCGCCTGAGCTTCGCCCCGCGGCTGCCGGAGGACCTCGGGCGGCTCGCGTTCCGGCTCTGTTACCGCGATCGGCGACTGAAGGTGGAGGTGAAGCATGAAGGGGCCTCGTACACCCTCCTCGCGGGCGAGCCACTTGACGTGAGGCACTACGGTGAGCGCGTTCGCCTGACCCGCGAGCGGGCCGTCACGCGCCCGGTGCCGCCGGCGCCCGAGCGGGCCCGACCCTCGCAGCCGCCGGGCCGAGAGCCGCGCGCGCGGCAACGCGTGTGGGCGGAGACGGCCTGACCCGCGCGGTGCCGAGGCTGCGATCCTCCTACCTCATCGTCAAACCGGAGGACTGATGAACAGACGCAAGCTTGGATCGCTCGAGGTCTCCGCCGTCGGGCTTGGATGTATGGGGATGTCCGCGTTCTACGGATCGGCGGACGAGGGCGAGGCCATCGCCACAATCCACAGGGCCCGGGAGCTCGGCATCGACTTTCTGGACACCGCCCAGCTGTACGGGCCGCTGACCAACGAGGAGCTCGTTGGCCGCGCCATCAAAGGTCGTCGGGACGAGTACGTGATCGCCACGAAGTTCTCGCGGCGGATGGATTCCGCCGTTCCCGGCGACCTGTCGACGCTCGGTCCGCCCGACGGATCGGCCGAGCACGTCCGCAGCTCGATCGACGGGTCGCTGAGGCGGCTCGGCACCGACCGCGTCGACCTCTACTACCAGCACCGCGTCGACCCGAACGTGCCGATCGAGGAGACGGTCGGGGCCATGGCGGAGCTCGTCGAGCAGGGCAAGGTGCGTCATATCGGGCTCAGCGAGGCCGCCCCGGAGACGATCCGCCGCGCCAACGCGGTCCACCCGATCACGGCCGTACAGACCGAGTACTCGCTGTGGACCCGCGACCCCGAAGCGGACGTGCTGCCGACGTGCCGCGACCTCGGGATCGGCTTCGTCCCCTACTCGCCCCTCGGGCGCGGCTTCCTCTCCGGGCGGTTCCAGTCGCCGGACGAGCTCGACGAGAACGACTTCCGCCGCACCGTGCCCCGGCTGACCGGCGAGAACCTGAACGCCAACCGACAGGTCGCCGTCAAGGTGGGAGAGATCGCCGAGGAGAAAGGGATCACTCCCGCGCAGCTGGCGCTGGCGTGGGTGCTGGCCCGGGGCGACGATCTCGTTCCGATCCCCGGCACCAAGCGGCGGACGTACCTCGACGAGAACGCCGCCGCGGTCGAGATCGACCTGAGCGACGAAGACCTCGCGCGGATCGAGGCCGAGCTGCCGGCGCCCGTGGGCGAGCGTTACGACGAGGCCGGGATGGCGACCGTGCACCTGTAGGTGCGGGCGCCAAGCTCAGCCCGCGAAGCTGATCGCGTACGCGACGAACGCGACGCAGAGCACCGCGATGCCGAGGTAGTCCCACCGAGCGCGCAGGTCCGGCGGGCGGGCCAGGAGCGCCAGCGCCAGCAGCGCGAACGGGTCGAAGTACTTCTGGTAGACGAGCCGCACCGGCAGCGCGGCGATCAGGAACGCGGCGAGGTATACAGCGGGCAGCGACCCGGGGCCGGCCCGGCGCACCAGCAGCAGCCCCGCCACGCAGCCAAGCGGCACGAGCAGCCAGAACAGGAGCGAGGACCCTAGGACCACCGGCAGCCGGTCGGAGATCTTCCAGAGGTAGCCGGCGTCGCCGGCCTGCCCGGGCACGATCGGCTGGTAGGCGAGCGGCGAGACGGCGAGCAGGAGGACGCCGGCGGCGACCGCAAGGGCGAGGACGAGGGCGGTCGGCCGCGGCGCGACGCGCCACGCGCGCGACCGCCGCCAGAGGCCGGGGCCGAAGACGACCGCCGCGTACGCCCCGAGCAGGGCGACCGTGAAGCCGACCGTTCTCAAGGTGAGGGCGTCCCGGCCCACGCCGGGACGGTCGGTGCAGAGGCCGCACGAGGCGGGGTCGGCGCCGGGCGGCACGAGGCCCCCCCAGTCGACGACGAGCGCCGCCAGCGGCGCGAGCGCCAGCGCCAGCAGCGCCGCTCCGGCCGCGCGGCGCTCGAGCGGCGCCGCGGAACGCACCAGGAACCAGGCCGCCACCAGCACGAGCCAGAGGAACGACTGACGCGTCAGGACGGCCCCCGCGATCCACAGGCAGGCGAGGCCGAAGGTGGCGAGGGAGGCGTCCGACGAGAAGCGGTGGATGCGCTCGAGCGCGAGCAGGGCGAAGAGGATCGCCAGGTTGTCCGTAAGGAGCGTGAACGAGGCGCCGAAGAAGTAGGGCGACAGCGTGAACACCAGCGTCAGCGCGAACGCCTGCCACGGCTCCAGCGGGGTCGCCCGCCGCAGCAGGCGAAGCAGCGCGAGCGCCGCGCCGTAGGAGAACGCGACGTTCAGGAGGCGGAGCTTCCAGAGCTCGAAGCCGACGAGCTCTCCCCAGGCAGTCGTCAGGAGGTGGTAGAGCGGCGTCTGGGCGGACGGGTAGCTCGAGAAGTCGAGCCGCTCCGAGAGCTGGAGGATCGTGGGCAGCTGGTAGACCCGGGCGTCGCTGCCGTGAAAGGTGTCGATCTCGACGGTGAGCCCCTGGAGCACGGCGATGCCGACGAGGAAGGGCGCCGCCAGGAGCGCCGGGAAGAGCCAGCGAGGCTCGGCGCCGAAGAGCGCGCGGGAGCGGGCGGCGGCCTGGGCGGTACGGGTCATCCCTCTGGTAGCGGACGGGGCGGGCGGAACCGCGGGACCACCTCGACGGCCACGATCGCGGTCATGATGAGCGCGGCGCCGAGCCAGCCCGTGACGGTCAGGCGCTCGTCGTTCAGAAGCCAGCCGAACAGACCGGCGAAGGCCGGCTCCGAGGCGAGGATGAGGGCCGTACGGGCCGGCGGGGCGTGCCGCTGCGCGAACGACTGAACGAAGAAGCCGAGCGCGCTCGCCACGAGCGAGGTGACGACGAGCGCCGACCACACGGTTTCGCCCTCGGGCGGCTCGAGCTGGCCGGCGGCGGCCGCGATCGCGAGACACGTGAAGCCCACCACCCCGAGCTGGACCGCGAGCAGCGCGCCAACGTCATAGCGCTCGACGGCGCGGGCCGTGGCCAGGATGTGCGCGGCGAGCGAGAACGCACAGAGGAGCACGAGCCCGTCGCCGCGCAGGTCGAGCTCGCCGCCGGCTCCGGAGAGCAGCCAGAGCCCAACCATCGAGACCGCCGCCGCGAGCCAGGCGACGGCAGGGATCCGGTCGCGCAGGAAGACGGCGCCGAGGACCGGCGTCAGCACGACGAACAGCCCGGTGATGAACCCGGTGTTCGATGCGCTCGTCTCCTCGAGTCCGAGCGTCTGGAAGACGTAGCCGCCCGTCAGGAAGACCCCCATCACGAGGCCGGCGCGCCAGCCCCCCGGCGGAAGCGCACGCAGCCGGCGATGGAAGATTACGGCGACGATCAGCGCGGCCGGGATGAACCGGTAGGCGAGGAAGGCCATCGTGGGAAGCAGCGCGATCGCGTCCTGGACCATCACGAACGTAAGGCCCCAAACCGAGGCGATCCCGATGAGCGCGAGCTCGGCGAGCCGCCGCAGCCCCGCTTCGCTCATACCCTGGCGAGCCGCCGGCGACCCTCCGGGCACATCCGGCGCAGGGGGCACTCGGAGCATCGCGGCGCCCGCGCGACGCAGGTGCGGCGCCCGTGCCTGATCAGCAGCACGTGCACCTCGTAGGCGTCGTCCGGATCGACGAGGCGCAGCATCTCGTCGTGCGCCTCGTCGAAGGAGGCGCGGGGACGGAGCAGCCCGAGCCGCGAGGCCACGCGGTACACATGGGTATCGACCGGGACCTCGGGCCGGCCGAGCGCGAAGAGCAGCACGCAGGCGGCGGTCTTGCGGCCGACGCCCGGGAGCTCGCAGAGATACGCGCGTGCCTCCTCGAGCGGCGCGTCGGCGAGCCAGAGGAGGTCGTCGTCGCCGAGCGCCTCGAGGATCTGCTTGATGCGGACCGCCTTCGTCGGGGCCAGCCCCCCGGGCCGGATCGCGTCCTCGATCTCGGGCACCGGCGCGTCCCGCACCGCCGCCCACGACGGGAAGCGGTCCCGGAGGCGGGCCCAAGCCACGTCGCGGTTGCGGTCGTTCGTGTTCTGCGACAGGACCGTGAGGATCAGCTCGTCGACCGGCCTCCCGTGAGGGTGCAGGACGGGTCGCCCGTACTCCCTGCGGAGCCGGTCGCGGATCGCTCGCATCCTGCGACGGTCGGCCATGGCGGCGGATGGTATGAAGCGCGGCCGTGGCGGTCGCGCAGAGAGCGTCGACGGTGTCCGGGATCGAGGCCCGCTGGCTCCGGGCGGGAGACGCCCCGATCCTCTACCTGCACGGCGTGCCGACGGCGGCGTTCGACTGGCTGCCGCTCCTCGAGCGGACGGGCGGAGTCGCGCCGGACCTGCCGGGCTTCGGGCAGTCGGCGAAGCCGGCGGAGTTCGACTACTCGATCGCGGGCTACGACCGCTGGCTCGAGTCCTTCACCGCACACGTCGGGCTGGAGCGCTTCGCGCTGGTGGTCCACGACTGGGGCGGCGTGGGGCTCGCCCTGGCGCAGCGCTTTCCCGAGCGCGTCGAGCGGCTTCTCATGTTCAGCACCGTGCCCCTCCTCCCGGGCTACCGCTGGCACCGGGTGGCGCGCGCGTGGCGCACCCCGCTGATCGGCGAGCTGACGATGGGCTTCTCGACCCGGTTCGCGTTCCGGCGCGCCCTGCCGCCCGCGATCGCGGACCGGGCGTGGGACTGCTTCGATCACGGCACCCAGCGGGCGATCCTGAAGCTCTACCGCGCCTCGCCGCCGGAGACGCTCCGCCGGGCGGGCGAGCGACTCGATCGGCTGCGCTGCCCGGCGCTGATCCTGTGGCCGCGGCACGGCCCGTACATCGGCGAGGAGTTCGGGCGCCGGTACGCCGACGCGCTGGGCGGGGAGGCGGAGCTCGAGCTGGTCGACACCGCTCACTGGAGCTGGCACGAGCGACCCGAGCTCGTGGAGCGAGCGGTCGATTTTCTGCGCTGAGAGCGAGCTTTGGGACCGGGTGGGGCGCGGCCACGCTAGCCTCCGTCCTCGTGCGTCGAGCCGTGCTCTCCTCCGTCACGGCGCCGCCACGCGCTCCCGGCCCAGCGCCGGCGGAGCGAACGCCGCTGCGGCGGCTCCCTCGCCGCGCGGCGCGCGCGCCGGCGCGGCTTCGTCCGCGCCGCATCGACTGGTGGAAGGCGGCGCCGGTGGTGCTTGCCCTCGCCGGGGCGATCGTCTACCTGGTCTGGCAGCCCCGGACGGTCGATCTGGCCGCGCACGCGTTCCGGGCCGACCTGTTCGGCGAGGAAGGCTTCACGATCTGGAACGGGCAGTGGTACGGCGGCCACCACACGCCCGCGTACAGCATCCTGTCGCCACCGCTCGCCTGGTTACTCGGCCCCCAGGTCGCGCTCGCGCTTGCGTCGGTGGCCTCGGCCGCGCTCTTCGCGCCGCTCATGCGCGGCGCCTTCGGCGACGAGCGCGCACGCTGGGGCGCGATCTGGTTTGGCGTCGGCTCGGCCACGCTGCTGTTCACGAGCCGCCTACCGTTCGCGATCGGCGTGGCCTTCGGCCTCGCCGCCCTCCTCGCGATGCAGCGACGGCGCTATGCGCTCGCCATCGTGCTCGCGGCGCTGTGTCCGCTGGGCAGCCCCGTGGCCGGCCTGTTCCTGGCGATGGCGGGCGTGGCCTACGCGATCGCCAACCGATCCGACCGCGCCAGGCGCACCGAGGGGCTCGCGATCGCCGCGGCGGCCTTCATCCCGCCGCTCTTCCTGGCGTGGGCCTTCCCGGAAGGAGGCTGGGCGCCATTTCCCCAGTCCGCCTACGTCCCGATTCCGGTGTTCACGCTCGCGTGCCTGATCGTCCTCCCCCGTGACCAGAGCGCGCTGCGCTGGGGCGCCGCCCTCTACGGGCTCGGGGCGACGCTCGCGCTCGTTATCGAGACGCCGATGGGTGGTAACGCCGTCCGGCTCGGCGCGCTCCTCGGCGGCCCGGTCCTGCTCTGCGCCCTCTGGGGCCGGCGCTGGACCCGCCGGCCGTGGGCGCTGCCGATCCTTGCGGCGGGCTTCGCCGCGCTCGCCTTCTGGCAGTGGTCGCCGGCGGTCCGGGACGTCATCAAGTACCTCGAGGACCCGGCGGCGAAGTCGCACTACTTCGAGCCGCTGCGGCAGTTCCTGTACACGATCAAGGACCAGCGGCGGATCGAGATCCCGTTCACGCGCAGCCATTGGGAGGGGGCCGAGGTGGCGCTCGAGGCGCCGCTCGCCCGCGGCTGGCTGCGCCAGCTCGACACCGGCCTCCACCCGATCTTCTACCGCGAGGGGATCAACCCGCTCACGTACGCCAGCTGGCTGTCCGACAACGCGGTGCGCTACGTGGCGCTGCCGTCGGCGAAGCCCGACAAGAGCGCCTACGGCGAGCGGGCGCTGATCGAGGCCGGCCTGCCGTACCTGCGCCTGCGCTGGAAGTCGGACGACTGGCGGGTCTACGAGGTGCTGCTCCCGGCGCCGCTCGTCATCCCGCAGAAGGACGCCAACATCCTCCTCGAGCAGCTCGGCTCCGACGAGGTGCTGCTCGACGTGAGGCGACCCGGCGAGGCGATCGTCAAGGTGCGCTGGACGCCCTACTGGTTCGCGTCGAACGCGTGCGTCGAGCCGCACGGCGACTGGACCAAGGTCATCACCCGCGAGGAGGGGCTGGTCCGCCTCTCGACCCGCTTCTCGCCCGAACGTCTGTTCTCGCGCGGGCGGCGCTGCGACGACTAGCGCCCCTGGGGCCCCGCTACGCTACTCGGGTGCCCCGTCCGCGTCTGGTTTCCGCGCAGCTCGTTCGCGTCTGGCGCCTCAGCGGACGCTGGCTTCCGAACGGCTGGCTCGACGCGATCCGCCAGCTCCTGCTGTTCGCGGGCGCCTACTACCTCTACCGGCTGGTGCGCGGGTTCGTCGACGGCCAGGCCGGGCTGGCGTTCGAGAACGCGCGCACGCTCGTGCACGTGGAGCGCTCGCTCGGGCTCTTCTTCGAACCCGGGCTCCAGGCCTGGGCGAAGGGCGAGGAGTGGCTCCTCATGTTCGCCAACTGGATGTACGTGAACTCCCACTTCTTCGTGACGACGACGTTCCTGGTGTGGCTCTACATCGCCCGCAACCACGCCTTCTACTTCGTGCGGAACATGTTCATGGTGGCCATGGGGTTCGCCCTCGTCGGCTACCTCGCCTATCCCACCGCGCCGCCGCGGTTCCTGCCGGAATGGGGCTTCACGGACACGGTGGCGAACTTCGTCGGCGAGTCCGCAGAGAGCAGCGCCGACGTTCTCTACAACCCGTTCGCGGCGGTGCCGAGCATGCACGTGGCGTTCGCGCTGATGATCGCCATCCCCGCCTTCCGGCTCGTCCGCCACCGGCCCGTCAAGGTCTTCTGGGCCGCGTACCCCGCCCTCGTCACGTTCGTGGTCGTCGTGACCGCGAACCACTACTGGGTCGACGCGGCGCTCGGGGCGATGGTCGCGGCGGCCTCGGCTTGGCTCGCGAGCGCGACCTTCGCCCGCGCCCGGCCGGACGCCTGGGCCTGGCGCACGGCCGCGGCCAAGGTCTAGATGGCCGAGCCGCGCGAGGCCCGCCAGCGGCCCCGGCGCGCTGCCCGCAACGGGCGCGGCGGCCCGCTCACCGCCGGCGAGATCAGGACGCTGGCGCGCGACCGGCTGATCGAGTCACGCCTCACCCCGAACGCCATCTCGCTGACGGGGTTCGCCGGCAACGTCGTCGCCGCCGTCCTGATCCTCGAGCACCACTTCGTTCTCGCCGGGGTCGCCTTCATCCTCGGCTCGCTGTGCGACATGATGGACGGCCGCTACTCCCGCATGTCCGGGAAGGGCAGCCCGTTCGGAGCCTTCCTCGACTCGACCCTCGACCGGATCGAGGAGGGCGTGGTGCTGGCGGCGGTGGCCGCGTGGTTCGCCGAGTCCGGCGACGAGCTGGCGGTCGGGGCGACCGTGCTGACCGTGGTGGGGTCCTACATGGTCAGCTACACGCGGGCCCGCGCGGAGGCGCTCGGAGTGGAGTGCAAGGTGGGGATCGCCTCGCGCGCCGTCCGCGTCGTCATCCTCTCCGCGGGACTCGTCTTCGCCGCGGGCGAGCTGATCCCGGACTTCGACCTGCTCGAGCCCGCAATCTACGCCATGGCGGCGCTGACGATCTTCACTACCTTTCAACGGGTATTTCACGTGCGAGGGCAGCTCCAGCGGGCGGCCATGTAACCGGAATCGCCTCGCGGAGTTTGTAGCTGCGGCCCCGAGAGGGCCGTTCTCATGTAAACGCCGCCGCGGGCCGCGGCGGGCGGCAGGAGGGCTCTGTGACTGAATCTGGGATCTCAACGAACGGCGGCTCGCGCTACCAGGCCGATAAGGTGCGCGTGGCCATCGTGGGCGTGGGGAACTGCGCCTCCTCCTTCGTCCAGGGGGTCGAGTACTACCGGGACGCCGACCCGGCTTCGCCGGTGCCGGGTCTCATGCACGTGGACCTCGGCGGCTACGGCGTGGGCGACATCGAGTTCACCGCGGCGTTCGACATCGACGCCGACAAGGTCGGCAAGGACCTCTCCGAGGCGATCTGGTCGGGCCAGAACAACACGATCAAGTTCGCCGACGTGCCGGGGCTTGGCGTGCCCGTCTACCGCGGCATGACGCACGACGGGCTCGGCAAGTACCTGAAGGAGAAGATCACGAAGGCGCCCGGCGAGACGGACGACATCGTCCAGATCCTCGAGGACACGAAGACCGACGTGGTCGTCTCCTATCTCCCGGTGGGCTCCGAGCAGGCGACGAAGTGGTACGTGGAGCAGGTGCTCGAGGCGGGCTGCGGGTTCGTCAACTGCATTCCCGTGTTCATCGCCAAGGAGAACTACTGGGCGCGGCGCTTCGAGAAGGCGGGCCTGCCGATCATCGGCGACGACATCAAGTCCCAGGTCGGCGCCACGATCGTGCACCGTATGCTGGCGCGCCTCTTCCACGAGCGCGGCGTGCAGCTCAAGCGCACCTCGCAGCTGAACGTGGGCGGCAACATGGACTTCTACAACATGCTCGAGCGCGAGCGGCTCGAGTCGAAGAAGATCTCGAAGACCAGCGCCGTCACGTCGATCATGGGCCACGAGCTGCCCGCGGACGACGTCTACATCGGTCCCTCGGACTACGTGCCCTGGCTCACCGACCGCAAGTGGGCGCACATCAGGCTCGAGGGCGAGGCCTTCGGCGACGTGCCGCTGACCATGGAGGCGAAGCTCGAGGTGTGGGACTCGCCGAACTCCGCCGGCATCGTCACCGACGCCGTGCGCTGCTGCAAGCTGGCGCTGAACCACGGCGTCGGCGGGCCGCTGGTGGGGCCGAGCGCGTACCTCATGAAGTCCCCGCCCGAGCAGCATCCCGATCCGGTGGCCCGCGAGCTCACCGAGCAGTTCATCGCCGAGTACGGCGGCGCGCCGAAGCTGCCGGGCGAGGGGAAGATCGCGGCGAAGCCGGTCGAGGCCGAGTAGCTACGCGTCCGCCGCGCGCGTGACGCCCGGCGGCTCGCCGCCGTCGCCCGCGGTCGCCGGCGGCGGCGCGAGCACCTCGCCGCGGCTGTAGTGGCCGACGGCGTCGAAGCTTCGCTTCGCGTAGAGGCCCACGCGGAGGTCGCAGTCCGCGACGACCATTCCCTCCTCGTCGTAGAGCGGACCGGCCACCACCTCGCCGCCCGGCTCGACGATCACCGCGCCGCCGCGACCGAACACCTCCCTGTCCGGCAGCTCGACGGGGAAGTCGTCCGGGAACGCGGCGCGCGGTATGTACTGCGGCGCCGAGACGACGAACGCGCCGGACTCGATCGCGATGTGGCGCATGCTGGCGAGCCAGCCGTCGGAGTCGTCCGCCGTGGGCGCCACCCAGATCTGCGGCCCCTGCCGGTAGACGGCCCAGCGGGCGAGCGGCATCCGGTTCTCCCAGCAGATGAGCCCCCCGACGCGGCCGACCGGCGTCTCGGCCACGGCGAGGTCGTCGCCCGTCCCGATGCCGTGGAAGAGCCGCTCGTGATGCGTCGGCATCAGCTTGCGGTGGCTCGATATGAGCCCGCCCGGGCCGATCACGAGGAGCGTGTTGTAGAGCGTGCCGGGCCGCTCCGACTCGCGTTCGTTCACGCCGATCGCGCAGTGCACGCCATGCTCGCGGCAGGCCTCGACCAGGCGGTCGACCTCCGGCCCGGGCACGTCTATCGAGCTCGCCCAGAGGCGCTCCCAGAGCTCGTCGAAGCCGCCGAAGCCCGAGGCCCGGCGGGCCCAGACGTTCGACGGGTAGAGCGAGACGAACGTCTCCGGCAGCACCGCGAGCCGGACGCCGTCGGCGGCGGCCTCTCCCAGCAGGCGGGCCGCCTTCTCGACGGTCGCATCGGCGTCGAGGATCACGGGCGTCGCCTGGACGGCGGCGACGCGGACGGTCGGGAACCCGGTCAAGACCCCACGATCGTATCCTGCGGCTAGTGGGGTTCTCCATCGCCGAGGTCACGCCGTGGCCGTGGGAGCAGCACCATGAGGTGAACGTGTTCGTCGACCGGCTGGCGGACGCGCTCTGCGCGCGCGGGCACCGCGTGGTCGTCGTGGCGCCATCCGACTCGCGCGAGCTCGTCCGCGAGGGGCGCGCCAAGGTCAAGGCGCTCCGCTCCGATCCGGAGGCGCTCTTCGCCGAGCCCGGCTGTGCCTCACTCGTCGCCGTCGGACAAAGCCTGCCGTTCCGGCGGGGCGGCTCGGTGTCGCTGCCGCTCGACGTGTCACGCAAGCTCGAGGATCTCCTCGATCACGTCGAGCTCGACTTCCTGCACGTTCACGAGCCGTTCGCGCCGTCCGCCTCGTCGGCGGCGCTGCGCCACTCGCGCGCGCTGAACGTCGGCACGTTCCACTCGACCACCGAGCGCCTCGTCTCGACCCAGGTGGCGCGGCGCATGGTCGAGCTGCTCTTCGGGCGCCTCGACGGTCGCACCGCCAGCTTCGCCGCCACCCGCGACCTGGTGGAGCGCTACTTTCCGGGCGACTACGAGGTGATCCGGCCGGGCGCCGACCTCCTGAACCGCCCGCGGGACGAGGGCGGGGTCCCGGAGATCGTCTTCTCGACGGAGGAGGACCGGGGGGCGCTCCGGATCTTCCTGCGCAGCGTGCGGCGGCTCCCGCTGGACCTCGACTGGCGCGCCACGATATGGGTGCGAAACCCGGCGGCCGCGCCGGCGACCAACCTGCCGCGGCGGCTCCGGGATCGGGTATCGCTGGCCGGCCCCGCCGACGGCTCCGAGGCTCAGCACCTGGCCCGGGCCACGATCGCGGTGGCGGCATCGACGGGCGCGGCGCCGGCGCCGCAGCTGGTGCTGCGCGCGATCGCCGGCGGGGCGGTGCCGGTCGTGTCGCGGCTTCCGCAGTACGAGGAGGCCGTCCGCGACGGCGAGCTCGGGCCGCTCTTCGAGCCGCGCGACTCGCTCACGCTGTCGGCACAGCTCGAGCGCCTCCTGGCCGACCCGGCGATGATCGAGGACTACGAGCGCCGCATCCGGCTGGCCCGTCCGGACCTCCAGTGGTCGCGCGTGGCGGAGGAGTTCGAGGCGCTGTTCGAGCGCATCGCCGCGCGCCGTCACTCGGCGGACGGCCGTGCCCAGCTTCGCGAGCGCCTTCGCGAGCGCGACTTCATCCACGTCGACCTGCACATGCACACGGACCATTCGCCGGACTGCGCCACCCCTGTGGACACGCTCCTCGACACCGCCAAGCGGGTGGGGCTGGGAGCGATCGCGGTTACCGACCACAACGAGATCTCGGGCGCGCTCGAGGCGCGCGAGCGGGCCGACGGGATCAAGGTGATCGTGGCCGAGGAGGTGAAGACCGCCGACCAGGGCGAGGTCATCGGGCTCTTCATCGAGGAGAAGATTCCGCGCGGGCTGACGCTCCAGGAGACGATCGCGGAGATCCGCCGCCAGGGCGGGCTCGTCTACGTCCCCCACCCCTTCGACCGGATGCACTCCGTGCCCGATTACGAGCACCTGCTCGACGTAGTCGAGGACATCGATGCGATCGAGGTCTTCAACCCGCGCGTCGCGTTCTCCGCCTTCAACGAGGAGGCCGCGCGCTTCGCCGCGAAATACCGGATCGTGGCCGGCGCCGGCTCGGACAGCCACGTGGTGCAGGGGCTCGGCTCGGTGAAGATCCGCATGCGCGACTTCGACGGCCCGGCGGAGTTCCTCGAGTCGCTGCGCGAGGCGGACATCGTCCGCAAGCGACAGTCGCTGCTCTACGTGCAGGCGCTCAAGTTCATACAGACGCGCAGCCCGGCGAAGCGCCGCACGAGAAAAACCTGATGCAGCCGAGAGGAGCAGGCGCGGGTCCGTCCAATACCTCTCGCCAGGTGCCGGCGACCGACGACGAGATCAAGGAGAAGTACCTCGAGCGCGCGATACGTGAGCTGAACGGGCTCACCCGTGCGGTCCAGGAATGCGATCTCTGCCCGCGCGGCAACCTGATGCCCGTGCTCGGCTCGGGTCACCCGCAGGCCGACATCCTCCTCCTCAAGTTCGCCCCGATGCCGGCGGAGATCGAGGAGGGCGTCGCGTTCTACGGGCGCGCCGGCAGCGCCCTCATGAAGAGCTTCAAGCGACTCGGCGTCGACCCGCTCGCCGTGTACGGCACGGTCTTCGTGAAGTGCCCGGTCGCCGACACCGACCTCGCCGCGCCGGAATGCCGGGCGCGCGTGCTGGACGAGCTGGCGATCGTGCAGCCCCGGGTCGTCGTGGTAATGGGCGAGGAGGCGCTCGACGAGCTGAACGGCCTCGGCGTGCCGCTCGCCCGCGAGCTCGAGCCCGAGCCGGGTCGCATCCAGCGGCTCACCCCCTCCTGCGAGGCAATGTACGTGCCGGACATCGATCGCGCGCTCGACGAGGAGGGCGCGAAGCGGGAGTTCTGGCGCGCGTTCCGCTCGCTCGGCGAGTGGTACGAGGACTTCCCGCCGTATTAGTCTTAGACCACTCCCATGGCGAACAAGGCCAGGGTTCTGGTGGTCGCAAACCGCACCGCCGAGTCGCCTGAGTTGCTCGACGCTCTGAGGGCACGCGCGGTGCAGGGTCCCTGCGAGTTCACGTTGCTCGTGCCCGCCACGCCGCACGGCATCGCCTGGGCGGCGGACATGTTCGCCGGCCGCGACGAGGCCGAGGTACACCGGCAGTCGTTCATCGAGGAGCTCCGCCAAGAGGGGCTCGACGTCGGCGACGCCAAGGTGGGCGACCCGGACCCGCTCGCCGCGGTGATGGACGAGTGCAACGAGCACCAGTACGACGAGCTGATCGTCTCGACGCTGCCGCACAAGCTGTCGAGATGGCTGCACCTGGACCTCCCGCGCAAGGCGAAGGCGGCCACCGGACTACCCGTCACGCACGTAGTCGGCAGCGAGGGCTAACCTCAGGCTCGTGGACCTCGAAGAGCACAGCCTCGAGCCGGTGATCCAGCGCACCTGCGCCGAGTGCGGAACCGTGTTGACGAAGCAGGAGATCCAGGCCTCGCTCGAGACCGACGGGCCGTTCCTCTGCACGATCCACGCGAACGAGGAGGTCGCGCTCGACGAGGACGTGGAGTCCTCGGGTTAGGAGCGCTCCAGCAGCGCCACGCACTCGATGTGGGGCGTCTGCGGAAACATGTCCACCGGCCGCACCGTCCGCAGCTCGTAGCCGGCGTCGGCCATCCGGCGGGCGTTCGGGGAAAGCGTCGTCGGGTTGCAGGACACGTAGACGATGCGGCGCGCCTCGGCCTCGAGCAGGCGCCGGACCACCTTCTGTGAGAGCCCCGCGCGCGGCGGGTCCACGACCACCACGTCCGGCCGACCGGAGCGCTCGAGCAGCGGGCGCATGGCGAGGCGCACGTCGCCCGCGAAGAAGCGGGCGTTGTCCACCCCGTTCAGGCGGGCGTTCTCGATCGCGTCGGCCACCGCCTCCTCCACGATCTCGACGCCCCAGACATCGGCGGCGTCCAGGGCCATCACGAGCGCGATCGTCCCGATGCCGCAGAAGAGGTCGAGGACACGCTCGCGTCCGGTCAGCCCGGCGAGCTCCACGGCGCCGCCGTAGAGGCGCTCGGCCATCTCGGTGTTCGTCTGGAAGAAGGCGTCCGGCGAGATGCGGAATCTGAGCCCGCAGAGCTCCTCCTCGAGCCGGCCCGAGCCCTTGACGCGTTCCGTGGCACCCTCGCGAGTGGTCTCGGCGACGCTCGCCGCGCGCGTCCACAGCACCGACTCGGCGGGCACGGCGGCAGCGAGCTCGGCGGCGCGGAAGTCTCCACCCGGGCTCGTGACGACGCGCGCCTGGAGGGTGCCGGTACGCCGGCCTTCGCGCACGACCAGGTTGCGGAGCAAGCCCGTCTGCGTCCGGCGGTCCCACGCGGACAGCCCCTCCGCGCGGCACCACGCCTTCACGGCCTCGCGGAGCTCGTCCACCCGCTCGGAGGCCAGGATGTCCCGCGTGACGTCGTCGATCAGGTCGAAGCGCCCGCGCCGGTGGAACCCGAGGACGAGGTCGCCGTCCTCGTCCGCGCCGAACGAGTACTCGAGCTTGTTCCGGTAGCGGAGGCGCTGCTCCGCGGGGACGATCGGCTCGACCGGGGGTCGCTCGAAGCCGCCGAGGCGCTCGAGCGCGTCGCGCACCTGGGATTCCTTTTCCCGGAGCTGGATCTCGTACGGCAGCACCTGCCAGGGCGCGCCCGGGTGCGTCGCCGCCGGCTCCACCCGGTCGGGGCTCGGGTCGAGCAGCTCGACGGAGTCGGCCTCGGCGAAGGAGCGCTTCGACCTCGTGACGCGGGCGCGTACGCGGTCGCCCGGGACGGCGTCGCGTACGAACACCACGTAGCCGTCCGTGCGCGCGACGCCGGCCCCGCCGTAGGCGAGGCGGTCGATCCGCAGCTCCAGCTCGTCGCCGCGCCGCGGACGGGTTGCCTGGGCGCGCTCCACGCACCCAATGCTGTCAGGCGGCGAGCGCCAACTACCTGAGCTTCGCCTCGATCGCGCTCAGGATCGTCTTGCGGTTCGCGTTGCGGCGCTCGTAGTCGCGGACCTTGCGGAGCTGGGCGGGCGTCAGGTCGCCGAGGCGCGTCCTGACCTGCGTCGCGGTCAGGTCGGTGTAGCCCGTGATCGGGAAGTTGCGTCCCACGAGGGCGGCGCGGCGCGCCCGGTCGGCGGTCTGAAGCGCCGGCGACGCCGCCCGCACCGCGCGCCGGCGGACTCCCTTCGTCGCGCCCCCGATCTCCTCGCGGCCGCGCCCGAGCAGCCCCTCGAGGTCCCGCAGGACGGCGTTGGTCTCCGAGCGTCCGCGCTTCAGGAGGCTCGACCCGATGCCCTGGGCGTCCTTCGTGGTGATGGCGCCGCGCTCGACGGCCTCGGCGAGGACCTCCTCGATCCGGTGCCGGGTGAGCATCACCATGTCGCGCGGGCGGATGAGGTTCTTTCGGAGCGCGTCGCGGAACTCCGCGACGGCCTTGGTCTCGACGCCGCCGCGGCCGGAGGGCTTCCCGGCGCCACCCTTACCCGAGCTCGCCGCCTTCGTCCTGCCGCCGGGTGTGCTGGCTCCACTCGCGCTCCTGGTGGTGCCCCGCCTTGCCATCGCGCTTCCTCCTGCGTTGCTCGCTCGCCCGAAATATCTCATGCCGCGGGGCCGCGCGTTCCCGGCATCGCGAAGGCCGCGACCACGGGCGCGTGGTCGGAGAGGCGCAGCCGCAGGCCGTCCGGCCCGGCCACCTCCCGCAGCTCCGGCGCGAGCCTGCGCGGCGCCTCGATCACGTCGAGACCGCGGACGAGGACGTGGTCGATCGCGTCGGGGTCGGTGGGGTCGCGGAGGCCGAAGCGCTCGCGGAGGCGGGCGAACGGCTCGGGTTGCCGTCGCGGGCGGAGGTTCAGGTCGCCGCCGAAGACGAGCGGGTCGTCGCCCGCCCAGTCCACGGCCCGCTCGGCGGCGGCCTCGACCTCCGCCGCCGCCCTGAGCGGCAGGCCCGCGCTCGCGTGCAGGTTCGCGACGCTGACGCGACCGTCCGGCAGATCGACCCGCGTCCAGAGCATCCGCCGCCGCTCGGGGATGCCGGTCAGGAGCATGCGCCGCACCTCCACCACGCGCCCGCGGACGAGCACCTGGTTCGAGCCGCCCCCGCTCGAGGCGAGCAGGTCCGGGTTCCAGTGGGCCAGGCGGCCCTGGAGGGCCGGCAGCAGGTTGCGCGAGGTGAGGGCGAGCGCCCCGCTGGCGCCGAGGCGCGCGGCGAGCGGCCGGAACCAGCGCGGTGGGGCCTCCTGCAGGAGGGCGATGTCCCACTCGAGCTCCGCGAGGAAGCCCCCGAACTCGTCGAGCAGAGGACGGTTCACCTGGGCGTGCGTCTCGTTTCGCTCGGTCACCCGGAACAGACGCGAGCGCAGCGTGAAGAGCCCCTGGTCGGGTGGGAAGTCGCGCCCGTGGTAGAGGTTCCAGCTGAGGACTCGCACCGTGCCAACCCACTTCCTGACCGGCGAGGAGCTTACGTCCGCGGAGCTGCGGCGGCTCGTCGAGCGCGCGCTCGAGCTCAAGGCCGATCGCCGTTCCTCGCGGGCGCTCGAGGGACGGAGCGTCGCGCTCGTGTTCGAGAGGCCGTCGACCCGGACGCGGGTGTCCTTTGAGACCGGGGTCTACGAGCTGGGCGGTCACCCGCTCGTGCTGCGGGAGGGAGAGCTGCAGCTCGTGCGGGGCGAGTCGGCCCGCGACACGGCCCTCGTCCTGTCGCGCATGGTGCATGCGATCGCCATCCGCACGGGTGATCACGCGACGGTCGCCGAGCTGGCCGACCACGCCTCCGTGCCGGTGATCAACATGCTCACCCACGAGCATCATCCGTGCCAGGCGCTCGCCGACATGACGACGCTGCGAGAGCGCTTCGGGACGCTCGACGGCCTCAAGCTCGCCTACGTCGGCGACGGCAACAACATGGCCCGGTCGCTGCTTACGGTGGGCGCCGTGGCCGGCGTGGAGGTGGCGGTGGCGTCGCCGCCGGAGCTGTCGCTGCCGGGGGTCCCGCCGCTCGCGCCGGCCGAGGCGGCTCACGACGCCCACGCTGTCTATGCCGACGTGTGGGTGAGCATGGGCGACGAGGAGGAGGCCGATCGCAGACGTGTGCTGCTCGCGCCGTACCGTCTCGACGAGGAGCTGCTCGCCCGCGCCCGGCCCGACGCCGTGGCGATGCACTGCCTTCCCGCCCACCCGGGCGAGGAGATATCGCCCGGCGTGCTGTACGGGACGCGCTCGGCGGTCTGGGACCAGGCGGAGAACCGCCTGCACGCTCAGAAGGCGCTGCTCGAGCACCTGTTGGCGGATTAGGCGTGGCGCCGGGGGCTACTGTTCCATCGATGAGAACCTGGCTCGTAGTGCTGACCGCGTGCCTCGCCCTCGGCCTCGTCGTCGCGGGCTGCGGCGGGGACGATGATGACGACGGCGGCGGTGGCGGAAACGGCGGCGGCGCGATGCAGGAGCAGGGCGGCGGCGCTGGCGGGGGAGCCGAGGTCTCCATGCGGGACATCCAGTTCGAGCCGAGCGAGGTCACGATCAACGCGGGAGAGACCGTCACCTGGACGAACGACGAGGCGGTGGGCCACGACGTCGAGGGAAGCGGCCCGGGCGTGGAGTTCTCCTCCGGGCCGGCAGGCGGCATGAAGGAGGGCGACGTCTTCACCGAGAGCTTCGACAAGCCGGGGACCTACGACTATGTGTGCCGTGTGCACGCGCCGGGGATGGCGGGCACCGTCACGGTGAAGTAGGGCCCGCCTAGCTCACGCCGGCCGGCGCCTCAGGCCGAAGCCGCGCAGCAGCAGCAGCGCGGTCTCGCCGGGGCCGCCCCGGGCCGGCAGGAGGCCGAGCTGGGTGGCGGCGTCGTAGAGGTCGAAGAAACCGCGCGCCCGGCGCACCGCGCCGTCGGTCAGCTCCACGTAGTGCAGCCCGTGCAGGGAGACGAAGCGGTCGGTGGCCGGCAGCATCGTCCCGAGGTCGCCGCGATGCGTCCCGACCGCCCGCCACGGAAAGCACGCATGCGACCCCCGGAGGAGCGGCGGCGCGGTCGGCTGGATCCGCAGGTCGGGAAACGCTCCCCGGAGCTGGGCGGCGTGCCGGTCGAGCGCCTCCACCCCGCGCAACGGATCCACGGCCACCGGATCCTCGTAGCTCACGTCCGGGGTGCAGCACGCCTCGAAGCCGGCGCCCTGCCATCCGCCGCGCCAGCGCTCGCCGAGCGTGTCGAGGGCGGGGCGCTCGAGCGCGTCGCTCACGAGATGATTGATTCCGAATCCGCGTGCCCCTGGGGGCGCGCCAGACCGAGCTGGGCGCCGCACGCGGACGAAGCCGATAGTGGATGAACTATCGGCGAGGACGTGGGTGGCGAGCCAGCGACGGTATGGCGCGTCATCCAGGGGTGCGGGGGTTTGGAATCAGTCATCTGGGTGTGGGCGCCGCGCCGGCGTCCGGCAGGTGGTCCTCGCGCTCACCCTCCTCGAGCTCGGCGAGGCCCTCCTCGGGTGAGGACGCGCGCGCGTAGTGGCGCCGCGGGATGCGGCCGGCGCTTCGCGCCTCGAGACCCGCCTCCACCGCCTTCCGCATCGCACGAGCCATCGCCGGCGGGTCGGCGGCGCGCGAGATCGCGCTCGCGAGGAGGATGCCGTCGCAACCGGCCTCCATGGCGAGCGCGGCGTCGGAGGCCGTGCCGATGCCCGCGTCGAGAATCACCGGCACCGCGGCGGCCTCGATGATGAGGCGGAGGTTGTACAGGTTGTTGATCCCCATGCCGCTGCCGATCGGCGAACCGAGCGGCATCACGGCGGCGCAGCCGGCATCCTCGAGCCGCCGCGCCAGGATTGGGTCGTCGCTCGTGTAGGGCAGCACCGTGAACCCGTCCGCCACCAGGGTCTCCGCCGCTTCGAGCAGCTCGGCTGGATCGGGCAGGAGCGTACGGTCGTCGCCGATCACCTCGAGCTTCACCCAGTCGGTCGACAGCGCCTCCCGAGCGAGCTTCGCCGTCGTCACCGCCTCCCGGGCGGTGAAGCACCCCGCGGTGTTGGGAAGGATCTCGAGCCCGGCCTCCTCCAGCACCTCAACGATCGAGCCGCGGGCGCTCGGGTCGACGCGTCGCATGGCCACCGTCGCCAATTCGGCGCCCGACTCCCGCGCGGCCTCGGCCATCACGCCGAGGTTGCGAAATCCGCCCGTTCCGAGGATGAGCCGCGACTCGAAGCCGCGGCCGGCGATCTCGAGCATCAGCGTCCCCCCTGGACCGCGCGCAGGACCTCCACCCGCTGCCCCTCGCGCACCTCCGTGGTGGCCCACTCGGCGCGCGGCACGACCTCCCCGTCCAGCGCCACGGCCACGCCGCGGCCGTCCGCTCCGAGCTCGCGCACCGCGCTCTCCACCGTCGCCCCGGTGGACAGCTCGCGTGGCTCGCCGTTGAGCGTCACCGTGGTCATGCCGGCGCCCCCGCGAACCGGGCCGGCGCCAGCGGCGCCAGCGCGTGTGGGAGCGGCTCCCCTGCGAGCAGCCCGGCGACGACATCGCCGGTGAGCGGCGCCAGCAGCACCCCGTTGCGCCAGTGGCCGGTGGCCCAGACGAGCCCCTCGAGCTCCCCCGAGCCCACGACCGGAGCGTTGTCCGGCGTGCCCGGGCGAAGGCCGGCCCGGGCGTCCAGCAGCTCCAGCTCGCCCACCTCCGGCAGCACCTCCCACGCGGCCTCCAGCAGGCGGAAGATCGCGCCGGCGGTGACGGCCGTGTCGAATCCCTGTTCCTCGACGGTGGCCCCGAGCACCACCCGGCCGTCACCGCGGGCGACCAGATAGCAGCGCGGCGTGCGCACGATCCGCTCGAGCGGCGGCGGCATCGCGCCGCGCACCCGCAGCTCGATGATCTGCCCCTTGACGGGCCGCACGGGCGGACCGTCGCCGGGCGCGAGCGCCGGGCTCCAGGCGCCGGCGGCCACGACGACGTGGTCGCACTCGATGACGCCCGCCGCGGTTCGCACTCCGGTCACCCGGCTGCCGTCGTCCGCGATCGACTCGACCTCGACGCCGAGCTCCACCTCCTCCACCACCGCGGCCAGCGCCGCCGCCGTGGCTCGCGGGTCGGCGCTCGCGTCGTCGGGGGCGAGGATGCCGCCGGCGATCCGTGGCGAGAGGCCCGGCTCCAGCCGCCGGCAGCGCGACGGTGGCAGCCATTCGGTCGAGAGGCCGAGGCTGCGCTGGAGCTCGAGCAGGCGGTGGAGCGCCTCGGCGTCGTCGCGGTCGGCGGCCACGACGAGCGCACCCGACTCGCGGTACCCGGTGGGCAGTCCGCTGACCTCCTCGAGCTCCGCAGCGAAGGCCGGCCAGCGCCTTCGCCCGGCGAGGTTCACCCGCAGCGGCCCCTCCTCGCCGAAGTCCGCCTCCGTCACGGGCGCCAGCATCCCGGCGGCCACGCCGGAGGCGCCCGAACCCGGCGCATGCGCGCGGTCGATCACGAGCACGGAGAGCCCGCGCCCGCGGGCGCGCCACGCGCAGGCCAGACCGATCAGTCCTGCGCCGATCACGACGGCGTCGTAGCGTTTCCTTCGCGGCAGCTCCATCACCTTCCCTTCGCCGGCATTACCCGGGTCAGGTTCGACGGTCGGCGGCGCCGCAGCCGCCCTCTCAGCCCGGTTTCCCCGAGCTCCCGTATGCGCTCAATCGTATCGCCGCGTGGGGTAGTCGTCCGGGCGGCGGCGATCCGCGCCGAACATCACGGCGAGCGAGATGACGAGCCCGATGATCCCGACGATGATGAGGATCAATCCGACCGTCTGAAGCTCGACTCCGGACACCGTGACCGTGACCGCGTAACGCAGGATCGCGCCGACCGCGATCAGGAAGATCGACATCCCGATTCCCACTCACCGCATCCTAGTGCGGCAGCCGGCGGCCGGTCGGTCTGCTAGGAATCCCGCCCGGCGGGAGCGCAACTCCCGACGACCGGGCTGTTTATCCAGGGGACCTCAGCCCGCCCTCTGCGATCTCTCATGGGACGACGCTCCACGCTCGCCGTGCTATGCGCCGCATTCGCGGTCGCGGCCGTCGGCGTGCCGGCGGCGGAGGCGGGCACGCGCCAGGTGACGGTCATGCAGGACGACGCGCTGCTGCTGCGGCACGACAGCGCGACGCGAGCGCGCACGCTCGACGAGATGGACCGCCTCGGGGCCGACGTGGTCAAGGTCCAGGTGTACTGGAACGAGATCGCGCCTCAGGGGCAGCGTAAGCCGCAGGGGTTCGACGCGACGGATCCGGACGGCTACGCCTGGGGCGTTTACGACGAGATCGTTCAGGGGGCCGTGGCGCGCGGAATGCGCCCGTTCCTCGCGCTGGGGAACCGCGCACCAGACTGGGCGACCGCGAAGCGCGGCCGGTATCGCGGCACGTACCGTCCCAGCGACCGCGAGTTCGGGCTCTTCGCGCGGGCCGCGGGTGCGCGCTACTCGGGCTCCCACGGCGGGCTACCGCGCGTGGACTTGTGGTCGATCTGGAACGAGCCCAACCTGTTCAGCTGGCTCGCGCCGCAGCGGGCCCGGGACGGGACGCCGGTCTCGCCCACCATCTATCGAAAGCTGTACCTGGCCGCGCACGAGGGCCTGCGGGCGACCGGCCACGCCGGCGACACGATCCTGCTCGGGGAGCTGATGCCGCTCGGGGCCGGGTCGCCGCGCAAGGTGCCGCCGCTCGAGTTCCTGCGCGAGGTGGCCTGCCTCGACCGCGACTTCCGGCGATTCCGGGGTCGCGCCGCGCGCGTCCGTGACTGCCGCGGCGTCGGCCGCATTCCCGCCTCCGGCGTCGCGCACCATCCCTACACGCCGGGTGGAGGCGTCCACGCGGCCGGCAAGCGCGACGAGGCGCCGATCGCCCAGCTCGGCCGCCTGACGCGGACCCTCGACGCCATCGCCCGCCGCGGCCGGCTGCCGCGCCGGCTGCCCGTCTGGATCACGGAGTTCGGGTTTCAGACGAACCCGCCCGACCCGTTCCAGTTCGCCATCCGCCGGGTGCCGGGGTTCATGGACGAGAGCGAGTGGATCGCGTTCCGGAACCGGCGCGTGCGCAGCTACTCCCAGTACAGCATCCGTGACGACCCGCCGCGCCGGGGCGGCGGCAGCTTCCTCGCGTACTCCTCGTTCCAGATGGGCCTGCGGTTCCGGAACGGGCGCAAGAAGCCGGGCGTCTACGACGCCTTCCCGATGCCCGCCTTCGTCCGTCTGCTCGGAGGAAGCCGGGTGGAGGTCTTCGGTGGGCTGCGGCCCGGCGGCGCCACGCGCGCCAGCGTCTCCGCCCGCGTCCGAGGGGGTAGCTACCGTTCCGTCGGCTCCGCGCCGCTGAACTCGGCCGGCTACTTCCGGAGGGTCTTCCGGGTCCGGCGGGCGGCGGACGCGAAGTACCGGATCGAGATCGGGGGACGAAGGCGAGACAAGTCGCCCGTCGCCCGCTGACGAGAGACACGCACATGACCGCACTCCTTCGCCCCCGGCCCGTCGTCCTGCTCATCGCGCTCGGCGCCGCTCTCGCTGCGTCGGCCGCCGTGCCGCGCGATGCGGAGGCCGCTCGGAACCTCGAGATCGCGCTGCAGGACGACTCCGTGTTCGTCAGCGACCGCTTCTTCAACCGCGAGCGAGCGTTCCGCTACGCGCGGGCCATCGGCGTCACCCGCCTCCGGGTGAACGCGAATTGGGCGTACTCGATGCCGACCTCCCAGTCGCGGGCGCGACGCAAGCCGGAGCAGGTGATGTGGACCTTCTACGGCCTCGACTCGCTGATCGACGCCGCGGCGAAGCACGGCATCCGCGTGCACCTCTCGCTGACCGGCCCGGCGCCCAGGTGGGCGTCGGGCAACCGGCGGATCAGCGGATACCGCCCGAACACCCGCTACTTCACCGATTTCGCGTCCGCGCTCGCGGCGCATGTGAAGGGGCGTGTCGATCGCTTCAGCATCTGGAACGAGCCGAACTGGCGCACCTGGCTCGGGCCGCAGACGCGGGCCCCGGCGATGTACCGCAGCCTCTACCTGCGAGGGTATGCCGCGATCAAGAAGGCCGATCCGAGCGCCAAGGTCCTGATCGGCGAGACGAGCCCGTACGCACGCAACGGCTACTCGACGGGTCCGATCACCTTCCTACGCCGGCTCGCGTGCCTCGACAAGCGCTGGCGGCCGGTCCGTCGCTGCGCCGTGCTGAGGGCGGACGGATATGCCCACCACCCCTACGACTTCCGGAACGCGCCGAGCTACCGCTACCCGGGCGCCGACAACGCCACTATGGGAACGCTCTCGCACCTGACCCGGGCTATTGATCGCCTCTCGCGTCGGGGGGCGCTTCGCTACAACGGCCGCGGGCGCATGCCGGTGTACCTCACCGAGTTCGGCTACTTCGCAGCCGGCCACCGGGCGCTTCCGGCGAGGCAGCGGTCGCGCTACCTGGCGCAGGCATTCCAGATGGCTCTCGCGAACGGTCGCGTCAGGAGCCAGTTGCAGTACCTGCTCGTCTCGCCGCCGCGAAACTCGGCCGGCGGGTTCTTCAACACCGGTCTCATCTCGCGAACCGGCGCGAAGCATCCGCAGTACCGGGCGCTGCAGCGCTGGTACAGGCGCAACCGCGGACGGGTGAAGCGGCCCGGCGCCGCGATCGCGCTGCCGCCGGCGCCGTCCTGATCAGCGGCAGGTGCCGGCAGCCGTCTTTCGGCAGCCCTGGGCGCGGCGGGCGTTCGCGGCGTAGGCGCGCAGGGCGGGCCGGCGCGTGAACGAGTCGCCGTAGTGCATGAGCCCGGTGTAGTCGAACAGGTCGTCCTGGCCGCTGTAGGTGGACGCCCACGTGTACCAGTAGATGCGCTCGAGCCGCAGGCGGCGGCGGTTCCGCGCGCCGAGCCGGTAGAGCTGGCCGAGCCGCAACGCCATGCCGCGGTCGGTCGTGTACCAGTCCTGCTGCCACGAGAGCGGCGGCCGGGAGACGCGGCCCTTGCCTGCGGGGAACGTCGTCTCGGTGACCCAGATGGGCTTCCGCGGCTCGCGCTCGCGGCGCAGCACGCGGCGCACGAGCCGGCTGGCCGCCATCACGAACCCCGGCCGCGAGGTGAAGATGTTGATCGTGGCGACGTCGAAGCTGCGGCGGACGCCGGCGCGGTAGAGCTGGGTCAGGGTCTTCCAGGAGGCGTCGGCGAGCGCGGCAAGCACGACGGTTGCGCCGCGGTCGACGCTCTCGATCGCCCGCTTCGACTCCTTGAGCAGGGAGACGTACTCGCCCGCCCACGTGGTCGGGTCGTCGCCGGGGACGTACCAGTAGGTGTCGAGGTGCGGCTCGTTCCAGACCTGCCATTCGCGCACGGGCCGGTTCGGAAGCTCCGGGTGCTCCTGCCAGAAGCTCCCGCCCGGGCCGTAGCGGAGCACGAGCGCCTGGAGGTAGGCGGTGTACGTCCCCACCTCCGCGGGCGGCGACCCCGGGTGCGAGTCTCGCGCCGCCCACGGCGGCGTCTTGTACACGACCGGCACGAGCCGGATGCGCCGAGCCGTGGCGAGCGCGACCAGGCGGTCGGTGGCGGTGAAGTCCGGCACCTGACCGTCCTCCGGCTGGGCTCGCGCCCACGAGAACGCGGCCCGCACGGACTCGACGCCGGCCCGGGCCATGAGATCCCACTGCTCGGTCTGCTCGGCCTCCCCGGCCCTCAAAGCCGCGCCGTCCCACATCACCCCGTAGAAGCCGTGGGGAACCTGGCGGCGCGCGTCCGCCGCGGGAGCGGCGGCGAGCACGAGGACCGCCGCGGCCAGCAGGGCGATTGGGGCTCTCACGGAATGCTTCGACACTGCAATTCCAAATTCGATTCGGTAACGACCGCAACCGGCCGTTCCTACCGTGTTAGGAACGAGCGGGGTGACGTGCCGCCGGGACGCAGGAGATGGCCCACCCGACCTCGCTCGCAACGAATGCGCCTGAGACTCTTCTATTCGATTTCCCTTGCCTTGATCGTGATCACGGCGCTCCCCGGCGTCGCCACCGCGGGCTGGAACCAGCACGCGGTCTTCCAGGACGACCACGACCTGCTGGAGCGCGGCGACATCGTACGGGAGCAGACGCTCGACGAGCTCCGCAGCCTGGGCGTAGACGTGATCAAGGCGCAGCTCGCCTTCTCGGCGGTCGCACCGAGCGGGCGCCGGCGGCCCGCGGGCTTCGTGCCGGAGGACCCCGCCCACTACCCGGGCTGGGACCGCTACGACGCCCTCGTGCGCGACGCGCAGGCCCGCGGCATGCGGGTGATGCTCGCGCTGAGCCCTCCCTACCCGGGATGGGCGACCGCCCGCCGCGGCGACACGGTCGGCGTCGACCGGCCCGATCCGGCGGCCTTCGGCGCGTTCGCCGAGGCGGCCGGCCGCCGGTATCCGACCGTAGACATCTGGACGATCGGAAACGAGCCGAACCACCCCGGCTTCCTCTACCCGCAGGCGACGCGGTCGCGTGTCCCGTTCGCACCGCACCGCTATCGCGCCCTCGTGCGGGAGGCCGTGGCCGGGCTGCGCCGGTCCGGTCACGCCGGCCACACGATTCTCTTCGGCGAGCTCCTCCCGATCGGCAAGTCGCTGTACTTCCGCAAGAACACGATCAAGCCGCTGCGCTTCATCCGCGAGTTCTTCTGCCTCGACTCCCGGTGGCGTCCATTCCGCGGGCGCGCGGCGCGCGTGCGGGGCTGCAAGCGCTATCGCAAGCTCACCGGGCTGACGGGCTTCGCCTACCATCCCTACACGCGGCCCAACGGACCTCGGGGCCGCGAACCCTCATCGGACGACGCCACGATCCGCTCGTACAGACGAATCACGCGGGCGCTCGACATCGCCCGCCGCAAGGGCCGCATCGGCGGTCCGCGGCTGCCGATCTGGAACACGGAGTTCGGCTTCCAGTCGAACCCGCCGGACCGATTCCAGACGAGGCTCTCGCGGATCCCCGGCTTCATGGCCGAGTCGGAGCTGTGGATCTCGCTCCGCAACCGGCGGGTGGCGAGCTACTCGCAGTACACGCTGCGCGACACGCCGGTGCGCGGCTCGGGCGACGTCTACGGCACCTGGCAGGGGGGCCTTCGCTTCGAGGACGGGCGCCCGAAGCGCGGTGTGTACGAGGGCTACCGTCTGCCGATCTTCGTTCGCCAGCTCGGACCGGGGGCCGTGGAGGTACGCGGCGCCGCCCGGCCCGGCGGGGCGGGCGCCGTCGTCCAGGTCCAGCAGCGTCCCCGAGGCGGGGGGTTCGAGAACCTCGGGGGGCCGCTGACCGTGCAGAACGCGCGCGGATACTTCCGTGCCAGATTCCGCGTCTCGAGGGCCGCCCAGCGGCGCTACCGCTTCGTGTACGGCGAGTACACGAGCCGCGCGGCAAGGGCCGTCACGAGATGACAGCCGTGGACCCGATTACGCTCAGGAGGAACATGACTCGCACGTTCGCATCCCTCGTAGCCGTCGTCGCCGTCGCGGTTGGCGCGCTGGCCCTAGGCACGGAGCGGTCGCAGGCCGCCGTCCTCGTCGGCGTGGCCGACCAGAACGCGGGGCTGTTCAACGACCCGTTGTTCGACCAGCTGCGCGTAAAGCGTTCGCGCTACTTCCCCGCCTGGAACGTGGCGCTGGATCGCCGCGAGGTGGGCTGGCTCGACAGCTGGCTCAGCGCGGCGCGGGCCTCGGGGGTTGAGCCGCTTATCTCGTTCAGTCAGACGCTGGGCTCGCGCTGTCCGCGCAAGCCGTGCAAGCTGCCGACGGTGCGCGAGTACACGCGTGCCTTCCGGGCGTTCCGGCGGCGGTGGCCGTTCGTCAAGGTGATCAGCCCCTGGAACGAGGCGAACCACCGCAGCCAGCCGACGTTCAAGAACCCCAAGCGGGCGGCTCAGTACTACAACGTCGTGCGGAAGTACTGCCGCGGGTGCAAGATCGTCGCGGCCGACGTGATCGACGAGACGAACATGGAGCGCTGGCTCAGGACGTTCAGGCGCTACGCGCGGAGCCCGCGCATATGGGGACTGCACAACTACCTCGACACGAACCCGCGCAGGGGTCGTCCGAAGTCGAACGGCACGGCTCGCCTGTTGAGGGCGGTAAGGGGCCAGGTGTGGCTTACGGAGACGGGCGGCTTGGCGCGCTTCGTCCTGCCGGGCGGTAAGACGCTGTTCCCCTACAGCCTGAGCCGCCAGAACCGCGCGGTGAAGCGGATGTTCTCACTGGCCAAGCGGTACCGGAGCCGGGTCAAGCGCCTGTACATCTACAACTGGTTCGGCCAGCCGCGCAGCCAGCGCTTCGACGCCGGCCTCGTGAACCCGACCGGCACGGCGCGGCCGGCGTACAACACCGTGCGCCGGACGCTCCGCACCAGTACGTTCAACCCGTAGGAAGAATTGGATCGCCGCGAGCGGCTGCGCCGGGCCCGGCTCTACTTCGTCACCGACATCCGACCGGGCCTGGAGCAGCTGCTCGACGCGGCGCTCGCGGGCGGAGTGGACATGGTGCAGCTCCGCGACAAGCGGGCGAGCGACGACGAGCTCGTCGTCGCCGGCGCGGCCTTCCGCCGCCTGTGTGATTCGCACGGGGCGCTCTTCTGGGTGAACGACCGGCCGGATCTCGCGCTCCGCTCCGACGCGGACGGGGTGCACGTCGGCCAGGACGACATGGCGCCCGCGGAGGTGAGGAAGCGGCTCGGGGGTGATCGCCTCGTCGGTTTGTCGACCCATTCCCCGGCCCAGCTCGATGCGGCGGTGGCGTCTGGCGAGGCCGATGAGCTGAGCGTGGGACCGGTGTGGGAGACGCCCACGAAGGAAGGGCGGCCGGCCGCGGGACTCGGCTACGTCCGCTACGCGGCAGCGCGCGCGCGTGGCCATCCCTGGTTTGCGATCGGCGGGATCCACCTCGGTAACGTCAGGGAGGTGATCGAAGCCGGGGCCTCACGGATCGTGGTTGTACGAGCGATCAGGGACGCGCCCGACCCGCGCGGCGCCGCCGAGGCGCTGTCCGCGGCGCTCGACGGGGAGTGGAGTGGCGCAGCGGCCGACCCGTAAGCGGCGGCGGCCGACGGCCCCGAAGCGGCCGGCCGCCGCTGGCGGTTCCGCGGAGCGGCCGCGATCCGCCATGGAGCGCGGATACGCCCGCGGCCGGGCGAAGGACGCCGCGGCCCGGGCGTCGCTCAGGCCGCTCGCACCCGGGGAGCGTCCAACGGCCGTCACGGCTGGGGCGATCGCCGCCGCGCTCCTCGCCCTCGCCAACCTGGCGGCGCTGGTCGCCGGATGGGACGCCGGACCCGGATCCGGCGACGACGACGGCCAGGCGATCGCGGGCAGCCTGCTCGTCACCGGCGTCCTGTGCGTCGTGGCCTACGGCATGTGGAGGGCGCGCTACTGGGCGGTGCTCGGCATGCAGACGCTGCTCGCGATCACGATCATCTTCGCCGCGCTCGGGCTCGTCACGGCCACGGACGTGTGGGCGGCGCTCGTGCTCGTGGCGATCATCTGCGCCGCCGGCGCGCTGTTCTGGTTCCTGGTGAAGGCGATGGCCCGCATCCAGATGCCGGAACGGCCCGGGGCCGGGTAAGTAGTCTCACGGATCATGCCGGAGAGCAAGTACGACTGCATCGTCATCGGCTCGGGACCCGGCGGATACGTCGCTGCGATCCGCGCCGCCCAGCTGGGAATGAAGACGGCGGTGGTGGAGAAGGAGAACGTCGGCGGCCGGTGCCTGAACGAGGCGTGCATCCCGGCGAAGTCGATCCTGCGCGTGGCCGAGGTGATGGACGAGGTGCAGCACGCGAAGAGCTTCGGCATCACCGTCAACGGGAGCGAGTTCGACTACGCGGGCGCCGCCAAGCACCGCGACAAGGTGGTGAAGACGCTCACCGGCGGCGTCGGGATGCTGTTCAAGAAGAACAAGATCGACCTGATCGAGGGCTTCGGCTCGGTCACCGACGACGCGAACGTGAGGATCGGCGGGCAGTTCGACGGTACGGAGATCGAGACCGATCGGGTGGTGCTCGGATGCGGCTCGGTGGCGAAGCCGATCCTCGACCTCGAGTTCGGCGACCGCATCCTCGACACCGCCGGGATGTGGCTGCTGAACGAGCAGCCGTCGCATCTGTGCGTCATCGGCGCCGGGGCGTCAGGCACCGAGATCGCCTCCGCGCTCGGGCGGCTCGGAACGGAGGTGCTGCTGCTGGAGGCGCTCGACCGGATCCTGCCGCTCGAGGACGAGGAGATCTCGAAGGCGTGCGCACGGGAGATCCGCAAGCAGAAGGTGCGCATCGAGACGGGCGCGAAGGTGGAGGGCGCGTCCGCGTCGGACTCCTCCGTGGAGGTGTCGTTCAACGGCGAGTCCGAGGACTTCGACTACCTCGTCATTGCGGCCGGGCGGGGCCCCGACGTGGAGGGGCTCGGGCTCGAGGAGGCCGGCGTCGAGCGCGACGAGCGCGGCATGATCAAGGTCGACGGCCGCCTGCGGACGAGTCGCGAGGGGATCTGGGCGATCGGCGACATGGTTCCCGGGCCGGCCCTCGCCCACAAGGCCTCGGACGAGGGGATCATCGCGGTCGAGGACGCGGCCGGCAACGAGGTCCACGAGATCGACTACACGTACATCCCGGCGGTGACCTTCTGTCATCCGCAGGTGGCGTCGTTCGGGCTGACCGAGAAGGCGGCCCGCGAGGCCGGCCACGACGTCGTGGTCGGCAAGGTCCCGATGGGCGCCGTGGGGGCGCCGACCGTCTACGGGGACCGGGGCGGGCTCGTCAAGATCGTCGGCGACAGGAAGTACGGCGAGATCCTCGGCGGCCACATCTGCTCGGTGAGGGCGGCCGACCTGATCCAGGAGCTCGTCAACGCGCGCGAGCTGGAGGGCGGCTTCCACGAGGTGGCGCGAACGATCCACCCCCACCCGGCGTTCGCCGAGACCGTGATGGAGGCCGCCCGCGCGACCGACGGCTGGCTGATTCACGGGTGACCTGAGCCTTGCCTCGCCCCAACGTCTTCGAGCCGGAGTTCGACGGCGGCTCGGAGCGCCCTGGTTTCACGATGCGCCGCGCGCGGCTGGGGCGCCAGGCGGGAGCACGCCGGCTGGGGGCCTCGCTATACGAGCTGCCGGCCGACCAGTCGCCGTGGCCATACCACTTACACGTCGGGAACGAGGAGATGCTGATCGTGCTGCGCGGCCGCCCCCACCTGCGCACGCCCGCCGGTTGGCGCCAGCTGGACGAGGGCGAGCTCGTCTCCTTCCCCGCAGGCGACGAGGGGGCGCACCAGGTGCACAACCGCACCGCCTCGGCGGTCCGGATCCTGGTCCTCAGCGAGATGATCGCACCCGAGATCGCGATCTACCCCGACTCCGGGAAGGTCGGCGTGTTCGGACGGGCGCCAGGCGGCAAGGGCGAAGCCATTCGGCTCTATTTGCGCGGCGACAGCGGGGTTGACTACTGGGAGGGGGAGGAGCCGCCGGGGCGTTCGGGGGGTTGAGGGCGGGCCGGGTCGGCGACCCGGGCGGCTCGCCGGACCGGACCGGCACCGGCTGGTCGGGCCCCGGGCTTGTCGCTCGCTTAGACGATCACCATCTCGTTCGAGTCATGCCGCCCGGGCCACTGGGCGCACCCCGCGGAAACCGCGTGGGCCGATACTGGCGGTCGCACCATCGAGGCAGCCGCTGCTGCGAGTTGCTTCCGCTGAAACCACCCGTACTGGGGACGGTCACGGCGACCGCGGGTACAGCAACGTGGTCGCCGCAAGGGCGGGGGACCTGGCGCGATGCCCGCCGCTAGCCATGACCCGGTCTGTGAAGGCCACGCCGGCTTCCCGGAGCGCAGTCCGGAACCGGAGGAGTCGGCCCCCAGCTCTGCGGCTCCAATAATTCTCCGCAAAGAGCGGACTGGACTGTCGCTTGAGCCACGAAGTCGCGTCGCACTCGACCCGCTCCGTATTAGTCTCGCGCGACCTTGCTTCGGTGCGGGGGGCGAACTTTCTGTCCCCGGGACTTGGAACAACGGATGCAGGTCACCTTCGCAGGCACGAACCAGCGGCCGTCCCGGATAGGGGGAGATGCTTAGGCGCCGCCTGGTTTGGCTCGCGATCGCGGCCGCCGGGGTGGCCGTCGCTTCGCTTGAGCAGCCTCCTCCGGCCGCCGCGGGCGTGTTCCAGATCAGGGGGTGCGGAGCCGACACGCAGAACTGGTCGACCGACGCGTTTCAGGAGTTCGCCACCCGCGGCATGAGGGGGAACCGCGGGTGCAACCCTGAGGGGATCGGTATGCGCGGCATGCTGACCGGGAACATGGTTTTCGCGGGCCGCGTCCCGCGCGGCGCCCTCTCCTACTTCATCCTAAATGCGGCGCCTGGAACTCAGTTCGCCAAGATCGCGTGGTCAGGCGGGGCGCGGCGCCGTGACTGCCGATACGCCCTCCAGCTCTGGGCAGACGCGCCGGGTAGCCACGTCATACCGATCAAGAACGTTCGCGCCAACCGCGGTTGCCCCCGTCCACTGCGGGCGCAGGCCGCCGGTTGGCCGAGCGCGCGCGAGTACGGGATCGGAGGCACAACGAGACTCGTGCAGCGGGCGGTCTGCGTCGGCGCCCCCGGCAGACCGTATTGCTCCGCGCGCGGCGTGAACTTCATCCGGACACTGAAGGTCCTGATCGACGTCGTTGACAACATGCTGCCCGCGGTCCGGGTCCTCCAGGACAACCCGTTCACGATGGGGCAGTGGGTGAACCGGCGCCAGAACGTGAACTACGACGCGGTCGACAATGTCGGTGTCAAGTTGGGACAAGCGGTGGTGGGAGGCATATCGGCTGGCGAGCATTGGCGGGAGTGTGATTTTGCGCAGCCCATTCCTTGTCCCAGCGGCCCGGGCACAATCGCCGTGGACACGGACAGGCTCAGCGATGGCTCACACGCTCTCGCAGTAGAGGCGCGCGACGCTGCGGACAATACGCAGGCTTCATCGGCAGTCACCGTCCGCATCGATAACACAGCACCCGGCGCAGTGCCAGTGGCGGTAGAGGGTGGCGAAACGTGGCGCAATCAGAACGACTTCGATGTCACATGGGTCAACCCAGCTGAGGGCGATCGAGCACCGATCGCCATTGCCCATTACCGGATTTGCCGCGGGGACGGGAGCGATTGCAAGGACGGCAGTCGGTCGGGCGTCGGGATCGACCGCTTACCCGATGTCGCGGTCCCGGGTCCCGGTGAGTGGCAGTTGCGGATGTGGCGCGAAGACGCGGCTACGAATAGCGAACCCGCCAACGCCTCGGTACCGGTGACGCTACGTTTCGACCCCGACCCCCCTGAGCTCGGCTTCGAGCCATCGCCGGCATCCGACCCAACTCAGGTCTCCGTGGTCGTGACCGACCATGTATCGGGGCTCGCCAGCGGAGAGATCGAAATCAGCCGCGAGGGTTCCGGTCTTTGGCAGACCCTGCCCACCCGCGTTGACGGAAACCGGTTGGTCACCCGCATTGATGATGCCCTGCTGCCGCCGGGCTCGTATCGCCTGCGGGCTGTCGCTCGCGACCACGCCGGGAATCTGAACAGCAGCGGCATGCGGCTCGATGGTCAACCAATGGTCATTGGTTTGCCGATCCGAGTACCGACGGGGATCCGCGGAGGCATCGTTAGGACCCGTATCGAGCGGCCCAGGTCCGAACGGCGAGGACAGCGTCGTGAGCAGCCGCGCCAGATTGTCACGTTGGACCCAGCCGCTCGCGTCGCGTTCGGTCGGCAGGTGGACATCAGCGGCCGGCTTCAAAACCGTGACGGGCAACCCATTCCCGACGCAGAGATCCTTGTTCTGTCACGCACCGCAGCCACCGCAGAGCAACTAACCGGGACGCTTCGGACCGATGGCCAAGGGAACTTCACTCACGTCATAGAGGCGACCTCTACGCAAAGACTGCGATTCGTCTTCCAAGGCACGCCGGTGATGCTGCCATCCCAGAGCGAGGTCAGCCTGTCTGTACCCGCTGCATCGACGATCCGGGCCCGTCCCCGTCGTCTTCGTAACGGCCGCTCCGTCCGGTTCGTGGGTCGGGTGCGGTCACTGCCGATCCCGCCGACCGGCAAGCTCGTTGAGCTACAGGTTGTCCTCTCGGGCGACTGGCAGACCTTTCGCACGACATACACGAACGCGGCGGGAGAGTGGACGGTCCCCTATCGCTTCGAGCGTACGTGCGGCCTAACCCGCTACCGCTTCAGGGCGCGGCTGCCGGCCGAGGCGAGCTATCCGTTCGAGACAGGCGTGACGCGTCCGGTGAACGTTGTCGTCCGTGGTGGAACATGCGGTTGACGCTCTGTCACGCTAGGCGAAGTTCTTGCGACAGGCTTTTACGCGACCCTGCGAAGCGCGCGGCTCCCGTCCGCGTGTCGGGTTATCGCATCACCACCCCTCTCGAACGGAGGTACCGTCATCGAAGCGCTGCGCCGGCGCCTTACATACGTGAACGTTGTGGCCACCTTGGCGCTTTTCGTCGCCCTTGGCGGGTCCTCGTACGCGGCACTGACGATCACTGGTCGCAACATCACGAATGGCTCACTCACCTACAGGGACTTGCGCCGAGATACGCTCGGCGGAGGCCGCATCAAAGAGTCGCGCCTAGGCACTGTCCGAATGGCACGAAACGCCGCGCTCCTCGACGGAATTTCCGCCGAACGATTTCTGGTCCGGTGCCCGGACGAGACGGTGCCGGTTTCGGACGTCTGTGTCGAGAGGACAGCGCGCGCGGCTGTGGCATACGGAAACGCAGCGGTGACCTGCGAGGGGACCGATCGACAGCGGGGACCCGGACGGCGCCTGCCAAGCCACGACGAGCTCATGACGGCAATCGGCGACGCGGGGATTGCGCTGGCACCGGGCGGCGAGCTGACGAGAAACGTTTATCCGTCCGCCTCCGACCCAGGGCGCTTAAACGTGCTCGATGTCACCGACGACGTGGGCAGCGTGGCTCTTACGCCCGACACCGGCGCCGGGGCCAAGGCCTTCCGCTGTGTGGCCGATCCCCTGAACTAGGTCCCGGACGGGTCCCGCGCTCGCGGGGCGACATGAGAAGGGAGGGGTGGTGTCGTCGCTGACCGCTCATCTGCTCGAAGCCGGTGATCACGGCCGCCTTGGGTTCCATCCGAGCTGCCCGGTGTGCCGGCGCGAGCGGCTTTTCGGCTCGCTCTCGTCCGAACCGGTCGTATCGCGGCGCGTGCAGGCCGCGCTCGCGACCGGTGTACTGGCGCTGTCGACAGCGGCTCCCG